>ERZ772906.50-NODE-50-length-64520-cov-14.507655_pt1 | contig 64520 bp, 56 predicted proteins | sample MGYA00511338_ERZ772906 | MGnify/ENA primary metagenome ERZ772906 (study PRJEB29015, sample SAMEA2738076) | human oral metagenome | biome: human oral; feature: human-associated habitat; material: saliva | place: China | collected 2212 ... | reverse complement strand
AAGAATGGATAAGTTTAATATCGGTACGCTCAACAACATTTCACAGGTAGGTCTTAGCAGACTTACAGACAGATATGAGTTGACAGAAGATATAGACACAGCACACGGAGTTGTCGTTCGTAGCTTCAAGATGCACGAGATGGATTTCTCCGACAATTTGATGGCTATCGGTAGAGCTGGTGCAGGAGTGAACAACATTCCTCTAGACAGATGTGCTGATGAAGGCATCGTAGTGTTCAATGCACCTGGAGCAAACTCCAATGCGGTTAAGGAGCTGGTTATTTCAGCTATGATTATGGGCGCAAGAAACATCTACGAAGGTGTTGCTTGGACTAATACTCTTGAAGGAGATGTTTCTGGACAGGTTGAAAAGGGCAAGAAGCAGTTCGCTGGAACTGAGATTTCTGGAAAGACTCTCGGAGTAATCGGTCTAGGTGCTATCGGAGCAAAGGTTGCTAATGCAGCTCACGCACTTGGCATGAACATCGTTGGAAACTCTGTAGTAGTTCACCCTATTCTCACAGCTCCATGCGAGATGTATGATGATATCGCCGAGATGGTTAAGGTTTGCGACTACATCACAATCCACGTTCCTTCACTACCTGACACTATCGGCATGATTAACAAGGAACTAATCGCTAAGATGAAGGATGGAGCTATCATCCTTAACTTCGCTAGACCTGACCTAGTTGTTACTGAAGATGTTCTTGCTGGAATTGAGTCTGGAAAGATTAGAAAGTACATGACTGACCTTCCAAGCGAAGAGCTAATCGGTAAAGCTGGTGTTATCGCAACTCCACATCTCGGAGCTTCCACGGCAGAAGCTGAGGAGAACTGTGCAGCTATGGCAGTTGATGAGCTTATGGATTACCTAGAGAAGGGAACTATTAGAAACTCAGTTAATTTCCCTGCTGTAGAGCTTCCTGCAAAGGAAGGCTTCAAGAAGGTTTGCATCCTGTTCAAGGGCGAGCTTGATGTTGAGGCTGCTGTAAAGGCTGCTTATGGAAGCGTTGACGACGTATGCGTTGGCAAGAGCCGCACAGAATACGGCGCTGCAATCGCTCTCGTTCCTGCTGATGCTTCTGGCGAGCTAGCTGGTGAAGGAATCCTCAAGGTTCGCGAGATTTAATAAATATAGCGCTCGGCTATTGGTTCGGTTTTGGCTAAATTATAGTGATAGAATCAATGTGATTGCGAGCGAACTCACGTAATAAAACAAACTGCTGGCAGATGCGTAACGCATTTGTCAGCAGTTTTAAATTCTTAATCAGATTAGCAATTATGATTACTTCCGTAAAAAACGCACAGCTGATTTTCTCGCTTTTTCGATTACTGTAGGTTCTTCACTTTGTACAGCGGATGAAGATATCCATCTTTTTCCAAATATGGTTTGCGCCGCTTCTACCATAATTCCACAAGCATATAAATCTTTTTCATTAGAAATGCCTTCGAGAAATGATAATTTAGTTCCTTCTTGTAGTTCTTCTCTTTTAACACGATGAAACATCATCTGCATAAGGCTTGATGCAGAACATGCTCGGCAAAGAGCATCTTCATCACAAAGCAGCTGATGCGTAAGCAATTCAATTTCCTTAGATGCCCCTATCCAACCAATAGAAATGATGACTTTACAACGAAGATTATCATCATTAGTATCTAAAAGTGAAAAAAGAATATCACAGGCTTTATCGCAAAATGATAGATAAAAGTCTCTATGCTTTTTTTGTGATAATACTTTTGCTAATAGATAAACTGTGTACACTTTTATTTTTTTATCTACATTTTCATCCAGTTTCCCAAATAAAAATACTATCCCTTCTCTATCATGTTTCTCAAAACCATTTTCAAGATATAGATTTAAATTCTGTTCCCAATCTTTGTTAATAAGTTCATAGTGATATGCAATTTCATTACTTTCTGCTAAATCAGCTGCGAATTTTATCCTCATGCTGGAAGCAAAATTATTATTTTCCAAATCAAGATAAGCTTTTTCTAAATCTGCCCTTGTAAGGTTGCTACGACGAGTTCTTTCGTCATTTATATCCTTCTTTATTTTATTGATCGAGTCTGCCATTACATCCCTTTCTTCTTGACCTTAAGAGCGCCTAACAATCGTCTCTGTGTATTCTATCACCTTATCAAGTCTAGTTACATAAAAACAAGGTTCCTAAAAATTAAGAACCTTTTCTAGAAAGCTATATCTAAACCAAAATATTCACTGCATCAACGACCGTCTCAATCTTGATATCGCTCGCCCCTTCCTTATACTCACCATCGAGAGTCCATGGAACTTCAGGATCCATTTCGAATCTGACAGTCTTTGCACTATAGAAAGCGATATCTTTTGTATCGAGGTCGTTTGCAAGAAGCGACAACGCAATTGAGTTTACGTCAAGCAGATTCTTAGGTGACTTGATGAGCAAAATCTCCATTAATCCATCATTCATATCAACTCTAAACGAATCAAGCTTGAGCACACCACCCACCGATGTCGCATTACATACGGCACCGAACACTAGGTCCTCTTCAATCACTCGTTCACTTGGCATGCCCTCGTCAGTGATTACTTTTACATGCTGAGCTTTGATGTTAACGATATCCTTGATTCCCTGTAATACATACGCGGTATGTCCAAAAATATTTTTGATATTCTGCGGAACTGAATACGAAGCGCTCGTAAAAGCTCCAAAAGAAGCCACATACGAGAAGTGCTGACCGTTGAATGAACCCACGTCAAGCGTTATCGCCTCGCCGTGCGCTATAGCATTTGCAGCTTCGATAGTATTCTTAGATAGTCCGATGCTTGCACCAAAATCATTTGTGCTACCAGCAGGAATATATCCTATTTTACACTTTGCACCTACCGAAATAACACCGTCTATCATCTCATTGTATGTGCCATCTCCACCTGCACAAGCAACTACATCGTACTCATTAGCATATTGATGCGCAAAATCTCTTGCATCACCTGACTTAGTTGTCATCAAAACGGTGGTTAAATACCCAGAATCAGAAAATATCTGGAGTATTTCACTTAGGTGCTTGCTAGCTTGCATAGTACCTGCACGCGGATTGAGAATGAATAGCAGTTTTTTTCTCTCAGTATTTGCTTCGACATTAGTTTCGATATTCTTCAGTTCTTCCATATATTTACCTCAAGTTTTCCTGAGACAGATGCCAACCAGGCATCGATATTTATCAGATATATTAAGTCATGCCTTGTACGCTATAATTTTCGATGCGCTTTTTTCTGCTTTTCTCTACGAAGCTCCTCTTCGTAACCCTTTACAAATTTGCGGCTCAATTTAACGGCGATAGTCTCAATCTCAGTGCCGTAATTTTCGTCTCCGGATACAAAATATCTCTTAGACTTTTCTTCACCGAGTAAGCTCGACTGCTTCTCAATGTACTCGACCATTCTGTCGTGACTCAGTCTGTCTCGCTTCATAATCTCATCCCAGGCTTTGTTGAACATCATTCCAATACAAAGTATCCATGAAATTATATAGAACCAAAGCATGAGTGCGACGATAGATGCAAAGGCACCGTAGAGGATGTCATAGTTTACAGAGTAGTTTATATACTTCGCATAAATAGTTGTGGCAACCAATATGCCAAACGATGAGAACACAGCCCCGGGCAGTATCGCTCTAAGCGGAACTCTTACGAGAGGCAAAATGTAGTAATTCAGTGTAATCATAGCAAAATACGAAACGGCAGCAATCGGCAATTTCATTGCAATTAGTGCCCTAGCAAGTATTCCACCATTGAACAGCTTATAGAAAATCTCTTCACCATACACGAATACCACTAGTGCAAAAGCAATGGCAAAAATCGTGATAGCCGCAGTCGGAACAGCCTTAAGCCTCTCCGTGAAGAAGTTGAATTTGTAAGCGCCTTCCGTGAGAGTGTAGCTCGTTAGCCTCGACAGCGAGAACTCTAGTGCAGAAGCGGCCCACAACGCAAGGAAAATCATGACTGCATTACCCAGCCTCACAGATGATGCCGAGAATAGGCCTACGACGAAGTTGCTCAGCTGAGAGTCCACATTGTGATCAAGCCAATTCTTTATGATATCTAAAGATAAGTCAAAAACTCCTAGCACCTGCGAAAGTACTATGAGTGTAGGTACACTGGCCATGAAGAAGTAATAGGCAATCTGAGCGGCGAATCCCGCATAATACTGATCATCGAATTGCCTAAATATGTGAAAGCCTATCCTAACGAGGTTATCAATATTAAAACGAACTTTCTGTTTCTTCGCACCCTCAATATTTAAATTTGAATTGTTATTTATCTCTTTGCTCACTGATAAGTTCCTCTAGCTTTAGAAGCGACTTAGCTCTATGGCTAATTCTGTTCTTGAGCTCTGAAGGCAGTTCCCCAAAAGTCTTGTCATAGCCTTCTGGAATAAAGAGCGGATCGTATCCAAAGCCGTTCTCACCTTTCATCTCCTCAGCAATAGTACCTTCGCACTCACCACGAGCAACGAGCTTGGTACCATCTGGATAGATAAGTGTTATAACCGATATAAAGCGAGCTCCCCTCTCTTCAGCAGGTATTCCCTCCATCAGTTGAAGAAGCTTTATATTGTTATCATGCGGTGTACAGCCTTCGCCAGCAAATCTTGCTGAATATACGCCCGGTTTACCTCCAATGCAATCAACAGCGATACCACTATCATCTGCAACAACAATTCCATCACATTGATTAGCGATAGCCGCAGCTTTAATATACGAATTCTCTTCGAAGGTAGTACCTGTCTCTTCGATTTCGTCCTTTGGCAGCCCCATCTCATCACGAGAAATTACATCCATACCGAACTTAGAGAAAATCTCTCGCATCTCGCTAATCTTTCCCGCGTTCTGCGTTGCCAAAATAACCTTGTCCATTAATATCTCCTTATCAATACCCATTTTTTGAAATAAACATGCCTGAGTCTGTTCAGAAATGTAATCAATCCCCATAATCTCAAAAATTCATAGTAATTATACCATATGAAATTGCTCATTTTTGCATTTTATCTTGCTTTACAAATAAAACACACGAAGATTTGGTGAACATCAAATTCTTTGTTATCATATAAAAGTTATAAGAGAGAGGACAATCATATTTATGCAAGTAATAGCGTCAAAAGTACTAGTTATTTTTCTTTACATTGCCGTAGGTTTTGTTGCAAACAAACTACGCGTACTAGGGACTGATGCAGTCGATCACCTGATAGCACTCGTACTGAACATCACTACTCCCTGCCTTCTTATTTATTCAATATGCGGTCAGACTATATCCGCAGACACGTTTTCTAACACAATAATAATTATATTTCTTTCATTGGTGATGTTCGCTGGTTTTGGCGCAATTTCAGTTAAGATAACTAGATTATTTCACAAGAAAAGCGTGGAACAACAGAATGTTTTATCAGTTGCCATGGTCACGAGTAACTCTGGATTTATGGGATTCCCTATAGCTCACTCTGTATTTGGGCATGTAGTTCTTTACTATTCCGTAATTCAGAACATCGCCTGCAACCTTTACCTTTTTACAGGTTGTATGATTCAGCTCAGCTTAGGGGGCGGAGAGAAACAATCCAGTAAATCTAAAACATTAAACAAAGAGACAATCATCAAGCCGTTCAAAAACGTAGTGACAATCGTCTCAATATGTTCAGCATTAATTCTATTTGCAGGTATCAGAATCCCGCATCCTGCTATGGACTTCCTAGCAACTATCGGAGAAGCGACCGTTCCAATATCGATGATTATTATTGGCATTCAACTAGGGGAATGCAAGTTCAAGGAATTAATTACAGATAAAGAGCTCATCATTTCAAGCCTCGTCTGTCTAATTCTTGAGCCAGCACTTTCCATACTAATCGTTTATTTTATGCCGCTGAGCGATATCATAAAGCTTACCATCGCACTTTCATTTACCTACCCTAGCGCCGTACTCAGTGTAGCTCTAGCCGCAGGTGAACACAAAGATACTAAGCTTATGTCAGAAGCCGTAGCTATGTCTACGATGCTATCAATGATAACACTTCCAATATGGATTATGATTATCAGTCACCTATTCTGATACACGCTCGATACCGAGTTCTTCTTCTGCAACCTTTAACATGAGTGCGCACTCAATTCTCTTCTTGTGAAGCTCACAGCCGAAGTCATAGACCTTATTGATGTCTCCGTTTGTGTGAAAATTATTAGCCGCACAGCCACCAGAGCAGTACAGTTTAGCGAAACAGCTGCGACACTTGTCTCTGGTGTAAAGGTTGTTATTGCGTCTAAAACCATCAATTATTTCACGATTCTGAATTCCATCATAGACATTTCCAACCTTATAATCATCGTCTCCAACGAACTGGTGACATGGATAAAGATCTCCTGAAGGTGTAACCGCAAGGTACTCAGTCCCTACACCGCATCCACTTACACGCTTATAGATGCACGGTCCTCCAGTCAAATCAACTGTATAATGGTAGAAGTTAAACCCTTCGCCACGTTTCTCTCGTTCTAGCATCTCAATAGCAAGCTTCTCGTACTGTTCCTTAAGGATAGCCAGATCTTCATCGTGAAGCGCATAGTCTGTATTCGCATCACTCACAACAGGCTCAATACTAGTCTCTTTAAATCCTAAATCCGCCATTGCAAGTACATCTGCTGCAAAATCCTTATTATGCGCAGTGTAGGTTCCTCGCATATAGTACTGCTTCTGACCTCTATCGTCTGCAAGCATCTTGAATTTCTCAATAATCTTATCGTAAGTACCCTTACCATCCTTGCTAGTACGCATAAAATCGTGAGTCTTTCGGCGACCATCCATACTCAGAACGACATTACTACACTCCCTATCCGCAAATTCGATAACCTCATCATCGATTAGTACGCCATTAGTAGTAAGTGTAAAATTAAAGCGTTTATTGTGCTTCTTTTCAAGCTCTCTGCCGTAAGCAACGAGTTCCTTACACACATCCCAATTGAGAAGTGGCTCACCACCAAAGAAGTCTACCTCAAGATTTTTACGGCTTCCGGAATTCTGAACCAGGAAGTCAAGAGCTTGCTTTCCAACTTCAAGGGACATTATTCCTGCCTTGCCGCTGTATTCACCTTTGCCTGCAAAACAGTATTTACAGTCCATATTGCATCCGTGAGCTACGTGAAGGCAGATTGCCTTAAGCACTGACTGCTTGGCCTTGAGCTCTCCAGCAATTTTCTCAAAAGGATCATCGGAAAAAAGCAGTTTTTCAGACTTTAGTTCCTCGATATCTGAAAGTGTTTCATCGATGTCACTGTCAGTAACTTCGTTGTATTTAGCCTTTATCTCGGACGCAATCTCATCTCTAGTTAGACCTTTATCGTAGAGGTCGATGATATCATACGCTACTTCATCTACTGAGTGAACAGCTCCGCTGTTCACGTCCATAACTATGTTATATCCGTTTAGTTTATACTGATGTATCATTTATTCTTGTACCATACCTTATAAAAATCATTTTTATTAATCAGTCGGAGTAGCAAAAACAATAAAAAAGCGCTGCAATAAGCAGCGCCTTCAGTTACTATTTGTTCTTAGCCTGCTCGCAATGCTGGTTAGCAACACTGCATGAAGTCTTACTTGCGGACTGGCAAGATGTCTGGCACTCACCGCATCCACCAGAAAGAGTTGATTTAGCCATATTTCTTGTTGAAATTGTCTTGATTCTGCTCATTACGTTATCCTCCTAATTACTCGTTATAGAATATCAAATACGTTTAAACCTGTCAATCCTGACGTTGTTATTTGCGCTCCAGAATCACATTGATTCTATCTATCTTGACTTTCAGATTCTGCCTTGAGTTCAGCATCTGCATCCAGCTCTAGTGCCGCCTCAGACTTCGACTCAAGTTCATCCAAGGCTTTTATCAGCTCAACGGCATCTATTGCACCCGTTGCGCAAAGCCTTTCGATGGCTGCAATGGTATTATCTGAATTTTCAGACACGAGAGACTCAAGTAAATCATCGTTGTCTTCATCTTCTTCAGTCTCGTTAACCTCTACCTCTTCGGCATCATATTCAGATTCATCTAATTCAGTCTCTTCAGGTCCCTCGACTAGTTCAGTCTCATCAGATTCAGCAGTTTCTGATTCTTCAACTACTTCAGTCTCATCAGATTCAGCAGTTTCTGGTTCTTCTGCATCTATAGATTTCTCCAGTTCTGCAGGCTCTACCGTCTCTATAACCTCTTCAAGATTGTTTTCCTGTGCAGTTTCTACAGTTTCTGTAAGTTCATTTACCTCTTCAGATACAGTAGCTTCTTCAGCGACTGTTTCTTTAACTTCCGCCATAGCTTCTTGTACTACCGGAGCAGCTTCAGACATCTCAGTTGTTACTGGAGTAGCTGGAACTTCCTGAGTTGCTGGAGTTGTTGATTCAGCCTCCACTTCAGGCTCCTCATATGCTACACGTGTCTCAGCATCTGCATCAGTCTCTGGCTTAATAACTCTTTTATCAGCAGTAATTTCATAATTGAAAACAGCCTCAGTCTTCATACTACGGTTAAGTATTCTGATTCTATCAGCCATCTTACCGTCACCAGTCGCATTTACCGGTATCTTTATAGATACGCCTGCTTCAATCTCATATATCTCCTGCTGTCCATTGCTTGGAGGTAAATCCCAGTCCTTAGTCACAGGATTGAATGATCTGTGTAAGAAGCGAACTCTTCCTCTAGTAACGTCGATGTGATATATAACATCTCCCTTAACACTTGGAATTAAGCACTCGCTCTGCTTAAGGCTAAGCTGACCACGAAGAGCAACCGTCCCCTTGGCTCTCTTATAAATAGCACCTCTATAGCTCTCGATCTTCTTGGTCTCAGTCTCCTTGACAATCATAACGTCACACTGAGCATGGCGAATAATATATGATGCTGTGAGGCCGATTGTACTTCCCGCACCAGGCTTTGTGGACTTAGTCATTACAATCATCTCAACGCCATATTCTTTGGCCGCCTCGATAACTCTCGCCCCGGCACGGCCAATTGCCGATCTAGTAATGACACTATATTTATCTATTGACTTGGCAATAGTCTTAAGCTTCTTGTCGAGTTCTTCTCGAATCTCAGATTCCTCTCCGAGCGAGAGTGCATATCCGGTATTTTCACGCACCATAACAAGCACAACCTCAAACGCCTTTGGCGAAAACGTGGTTTTGAGCTGTTCTAGCGCTATTAAACTCCTAGGTGAACCATCAACTGGTACAAGGATTCTCTTCATCAAATCACCCTTACTACTTTCTATCAGTCCATTAATATGGCATTTAAATATACAAATTTATTATACATTTTAGAGATAGCAAAATCAAACGAACGGGTGGCGAAATACTATTTTAGCCACTTGTTTTTGGTCATAATCATCTCCTGTATAGCCATATACAGCAGCAAATATTCATCATCAAAGCTGCATATTAAACTATTTTCAGTGAGTACATCCTCTTCAAAGGCAATTTTCGCATTACCAGCAATTGCCGCCTTTCTCACTCCGTCGATCGTTATGATATAGTTGCAGCTTAAGTTAGCCTTGCGAACTGCACGAAAGCCTTTTACATATACATGGCCATCGCTCGTCTCAAGATAGTATGAGTCGCTGTCACTTTCGGTATCCCTGTAAAGAGTTCCGAATTCTTCGCCTGACATCAAGAACTTGAAACCATTCTTCTCAGCTTTTGCTGAGCCCGTAACCTGTGCCAGCACCTCACCAGCCTCCTCAATCGCCTCATCACCATCCGGTATATCGTAAATCTTCACATCGAGCGGCTCATTTATAGTCCTAACATATGTATACTCATTGTCGTCAAAATCTCTGTACAGACAGTCCGTACTGTTTGCATAAAAAAACTTATACTTATCAAGCACTTTTAGATCAGCTGTTTCTCCGCTCTTAACCTGCTTAACGACTTCCGTTAGGTCATCCACTAAAATAGCACTCATAAGCTTCCAGCTCGCAAAATGCGAGTATGATTTCGGATTTACAGACATGCTTTTGGTATCAAGAAGTCCTTTAAAATGAGCTTCACTATTCTCATCTCTCACGAGGTGCGCGAGCTCTGTGCTGCTCTTGATCAAGATATTATTCTTTTTGTCTTTATAAATCGTTATAAAGTCTTTGAATGGACTTGGGCCGAAGTTAATCGCACTCTCATCCGTATAAATGTTCTTACCCATCCATGGACGTCCGAGACATGTCTCTACCTTGCTGATTCTCTCATATAAGTGCTCGATAGTTATGTCTTCACAACCTTCGACAACTTTGTCATATATGTTGCGATCGTTATAGTGCTTTCCGCCAGTTGTAAGCCATATAGCCACAGCTAAACCGACGAAAATTCCACCTAAAATAAATTTACCAACAGTCAGTCCCATTATTCCCATCACTAGGCATAGAACCATAAACAGTCTGAAAAGTTTGTCTCCGTTCATACTCATTCCTTATAAATGTGATGCAGGTTCCCCTGCATCACTCACACATAACGCAATATCTTACTTTTTACCAATATTTATTCAATACTATCGATTAGTTTTTCTTTCTTGTTCATGATATGGCTATATCTTCTGAGCGCAACCATAGCATTTACAGCTTGTTCAGGTGTCGAGTACGCAGGGATTCCCTTGTCTCTGAGCTTCATGATGGCCTCTCTGCACTCGTTTCCGCCCTGGCATTCCATGATAAATGGCTTGCCGAGATTCTTGTACTGTCTATAGATGTTAATTACAGTTTCAGTAATCGCCTCAACATCAGTTACCGCAGTTGGGCAAACAGAAATTAAAATTCCATCTACGTTTTCATCTCTATATGCTGTCTTTAGTGCACCACCGTACATATCGGAAGTAGCTGTTCCACTGATATCAACAGGGTTTAGCGGCGAGCCAAATGCAGGCATATATTTTCTGATATTATCTCTTAGTTCCGGTGAAATATCCCTGAGTTCCTTGAGCGGCATGCCAAGTCTCTCAAAATGATCTGCAGCTAGAAGTCCCGCTCCACCGCCATTAGTGATTATTACCACGTTATCTCCTCTTAGAGGCGGGCAGTTACCGAGAGCGAGTGAGGTATCTAGGAACTCCTGCCACGTCTTCTCACGGAGCACTCCAGATTCCTCAAACAGCTTGTTGTATTCGTCATTAGAGTGACCTTTATTCTCCGATGCAGTGTGTGCAAAAGCAGCCTTTACACCGATTTCAGAAGATCCGACTTTGATAGCTGTAATTGGCTTCTCGCACTCTAGGCAAGCCTTCTTGAATGCCTCTGGGCTGTCTAGAGCTTCTATATACACCGCAATACACCTTGTGTTTGGCTCTTGATCTGCATACTTTATGAGCTCACAGAAGTCAACATCCGCCTTGTTACCAAGTCCTACGAACATGCTGATACCAAAGTGATTGAGCTGAGAAGATCCAAGCGCTGCCAGTAGGTTTGAACCCGACTGCGAGATAAGTGCAACTGGTCCCTTATTAGGTAGATAAGGAATAAATCCACAGTTGAAATCGTGATACGGAGTTCCGATCCCTACGAGGTTAGGTCCTATTAGCGGTAGCTCGTTCTCACGGCAGTACTCGGTAATGTCATTTTGCAGCTCACCGTTTCCAACCTCCTTGAAACCTGAGGAAGAAACTACTGCTATCTTAACCTTCTTTGCAACACAATCCTTAAGTGCATCAAATACGCCTGTAGCCGGCAGAGATATGAACGCTAGGTCAACATCACCAGGAACATCCTTGATGTTCTGGAAAGCAGGGATACCTGCTACTTCTGTGGCATTAATATTGATAGGATAAAGTTCTCCTTCGTAGCCACACTTTCTGAGTCCCTGAATTACTTTGAATCCAACCTTTGTCTCGTTACGGCTAGCCCCGATTACTGCGATAGAGTTAGGCTTGAACGCATACTCTAATCTGTCAACAACGTATTGTCTTGCTTCTTTTACTTCCATGATTTAATAATCTCCTTATACTTCGATATCAATTTTACAAGTGCGCTGTCTTATCACTCAGTTAAATCGAGGCGCAAAGTCTTGAAATATACTCGGCAATAAATGGCAGCATATAGTTAGTTTGATTATTTAAAGTTATATAGTTTTGCCATGTAACTCAGCGTTCTTATCAGCTGGCATACGTAGCTCATTTCGTTATCGTACCACGAAACTACTCTGACCTCATAGATGTGCGTTCCACACTTCTGAGCGAGCGTCTGGGTTGCGTCGAATAGCGATCCATAGCTCATACCGATTACGTCAGTTGAAACGATTTCATCTTCGTTGTAACCGAATGAGATGTCCTGAGCAGCTTTCATAGCCGCATTGATCCCTTCAACAGTTACTGAATCTGTCTCATCTTTGAGCGTCGCGTCGAGAATCGTTATCGAACCAGTGGCAACTGGAACTCTCTGCGCCGAGCCGATAAGCTTGCCTGCAAGCTCTGGAATTACATTTCCAATTGCCTGTGCAGCTCCTGTCGAAGTTGGAACGATATTAATCGCCGCAGCCCTCGACCTTCTGAACTTCGAACCCTTGTCAGGTGCATCGAGAATTTTCTGGTTACCTGTGTAGGCGTGAATCGTCGTCATAAATCCAGTGCGGAGCTCTCTATAATCAGCAAGAGCCTTTGCCATTGGTGCAAGGCAGTTCGTCGTACAAGATGCTCCTGATACGATTTTGTCTTCGGCCGTCAGAGTCTCGTGATTAACTCCATATACGATAGTCTTGAGGTCATTGCCTGCTGGCGCTGATATAAGAACCTTCTTGGCTCCTGCATCGATGTGAGCCTGTGACTTATCCTTAGAAGCATAGAACCCTGTACACTCTAGTACTACATCGATATCCAGCTCTCTCCATGGCAGACTCTGAGCATCGGATTCCTTGTAAATAGTAATTTTCTTACCATCTACCGTAATCGACTCATCGTCATTCTCTACTGTATGACCAAGGTACGACCCCTGTACACTGTCATATTTGAGCAGGTAAGCTAACATATCTGGGGAAGTCAAATCATTGATTGCAACAACCTCAAAGTCGTCCATCTCCATAACACGTCTGAACGCCAACCTACCTATACGACCAAATCCATTAATAGCTAATCTAATCATATGTAGTCCCCCCTTACCTTTTTATTAAATTTTGCGCTTATCTATTCAAACGGGAACTTGAAATCCATACCGAGCGAGTCACGAACTTCGATAAACTCACGCTGTACGTCCTCTCCCATTGGAACACCTTTGTCTTTGCGGAACTCTTTTACATCCCACTCCTTCTCACCAGCAGTGTAAATTCTATCCTGTCCAGGAGCTTTCTGGGATGCCCTTAGTGCTCTCAAAATATCTCCAGCGGTCTTCTCGCAAACTTCTCTACCGATCATAGCTTCCGGATCAATTACGACGAAGAAATGACCGAGATGATATGGTCTAAGCTCTCCATTCTCGTCGAAGCATGTAAGGTTCTTGAGGAACATGCCACCCGATAGAGCTGCCGACAATAGCTCAACGGCTGTTGCATAGCTATAGCCCTTATAACCGCCGAGCTCCTCGCCAATTCCACCAAGTGGTGCAAGCGCAGCCTCTCTAGTGTTCAGAGCCTCGAGGATATAAGATGTATCTGTTAGAGCTGATCCATCTCTTCCTATCACCATTCCTGCTGGAGTATCCTTTCCGATACGCTCATAGAACTCGAGCTTTCCTCTCTGTGTGATTGAAGTCGCACAGTCGATGAGGAATGGATATCCTTCATCTGTAGGAATTCCGATTGTGAGTGGATTTGTTCCGAGCATATTTTCAACACCGAAAGTAGGTGCAATAGAAGGTCTTGCGTTAGTACCTGTGATACCAATCATGCCCTCATCTGTCGCCATTGATGTCCAGTATCCAGCGATTCCATAATGCGAAGAATTACGAACAGCAACACAAGCAGTTCCATATTTCCTTGCCTTTTCAATAGCCATATCCATAGCCATCTTGCTGGCCACCATGCCCATTCCATCATTAGCATCGAGCACTGCAGTCGTTGGAGATTCTCTGATAATATCTACTTCTGTGACAGGCTTTAAGATGCCCTTATTGATACGGTCAACATAGATTGGCTTGAATCTATTTACTCCGTGGCTCTCAATACCTCTTCTGTCACTTTCCATGAGAACTTCTGCACATATTTCAGCATCAGCCTCGGGAACTCCGAGCTCTGTAAAAGCTTTTACCATGAAATCCTGTACAACATCCCAAGCTATATACGGACGAGTTTCTTTATCCATTAAGCACCTCCACAACGAATAAAACATACTGCAATATATTGTGAATCAGCCGATAATCATGCGATAACGATCTGAATTCATTCTAAAAAAATAATAAAAGCGGATGTGGTCTTTACTTTCTGTCCCAGCCCTTGTAGTCTCCACGCTCCGTTACTGTCCTGTAACCGATTTTAGCCAGCCTATCATCAAGTAGCTTACGTCCTTCCGCCGCCTTATCTTTGACGCCTACCTTGCCCTCGTATAACAGGTACTTATTTCTTGCACTATCTGGTGAAAGACTTGGCATTATTACGTTTGCACCTGCCAGAATACCCTTCTCACGCCCCGTACTATCAATGGTACCAAGCGCAGTAGTCGCTGGCAGCAGCGCCTTTGGAAACATAATTCTCAGAATGCTCAAGCAGAATAATGTAAGTTCGAGTGTTCCATCTTCCTCGTCTCGAAAAGGCGTATCCTTGTGGTGTATAAATGGACCAATGCCTATCATATGAGGATTTAGCTTCTTAAGATACTCGAAGTCGCTCGCCATCGTGTCATAAGTCTGTCCTGGCGGACCAACCATAAAGCCAGCTCCGATTTGAAAACCAACATCCCTTAATGTCTCAAGACATCGCATGCGGTTCTCAAGAGATAGCGGCTCTGGATGAAGTTTTCTGTAATGCTCTTCATCTGCCGTCTCATGCCTGAGCAAGAATCTATCTGCCCCAGCTGCGTAAAAACGCTCATAGCTCTCGCGCTCTTTCTCTCCCACCGATAGTGTTAGTGCGCAATCTGGGTACTTCGACTTAATGGACGAGATAATTTCACACATCATATCGTCAGAGAAGTATGGGTCCTCTCCTCCTTGTAGTACGAACGTCCTGAGACCAATCTGATAGCCTATCTCACAGCACTGCAAAATTTCTTCAGGCGACAGTCTATATCTCTCAACATTGTCGTTACTCTTCCTGATACCGCAGTAGTAGCAGTCGTTTTTACACGTATTCGAATACTCAATTAGGCCTCTTAAAAATATATCGTGACCGTAGTTAGCTATAGCGATTTCCTGCGCGGTACTGCGTAGAAACTCACGAACTTCGTCATCTCTATTTGCAAGAAGCTCTATATATTCATCGTGTGACAAAAGCCCTTTGAGAGCGAGCTTTTTAGCCAGTCGCATAACTTCAGTCATCTGCCTAATCCCCCACTAGATATTGTAACACAATGAGATATTATGACAACAAAAGAAAATCCATGATTTTTTGGACGTTTGCACAAACAATAGTTGACACATATAAACAGTTAGGCTAAAATCAAATTCAATTGCATGCAACAAGATGACTTCATAGGAAATTGCATGCAGTATCTGCACAACTGGGAGGAAAACTGATGGATAAGTACGATAGCCTAAAGCTAGAAAATCAACTATGCTTTCCGCTGTACGCATGCTCTAAGGAGATAACTCGCAGATATAAGCCATTTCTGAGCAAGCTGGATCTCACATACACTCAGTACATCACCATGATGGTACTGTGGGAGACTCGTGAACTAAGTGTTAAGGAACTTGGAGACAAGCTTTTCCTTGATTCTGGAACGCTTACTCCACTTCTCAAGAAGCTTGAATCTAAAGGTTATCTGACTAGAAACCGTTCTGTAAAGGACGAACGAAATCTCATTATTAAGATTACAGATCAGGGAATGGCGCTTCGTGAAGAAGCACTCTCTGTACCACAGGAGATTCGTTCATGCGTTAGTCTAACTGACGACGAAGCTGCAGCGCTGTTTAAGCTGCTTCATAGTTTTATGAACACAATTGAATAGTAAGAGCTAGTTTAGGCAATTACATTGAACAAACATCAAAGAAAATAGGCAGGAGCATATGCTCCTGCCTATTTTCGTATTCAGTTACTTCACAGGCATAACTAAATTTATTAGCATAGCCATTAAACGGTGACTTTCTACTTTCACTTTATTCGGGCAAGCTCTACTTGATATTTGCATTCTTAGCAGCTACTAATCCTTTTCTGTAAAGAGACTTAAGCTTGTCTATATCTCTAGTCAGGGTCTTGAGTTTTCCAATGCTATCTGGCGCAATTATCGTAGCTACACCTTCTTCTTCAAGCTTCTTAATGGCGTCTAGCTGAGCATTATAAACCTCTGCTCTATTCTCGAGTAACTCCGCCGCCTTAGGATACTGCCTTGTCAATACCTGAGCCATCCTCCTATCTCTGTTATCTACGCGATAACCATCCTTAGGTCTAGTCAAAATAATTACTAGTTCGTCACAGCCATCATTAAGCGCCTTCTGATACGGAATCGGATCAGCAATTCCACCATCAAAATATTCCACCCCATCTATCTCATACGGCTTATTAACCACCGGTACACAGCTCGACGCATTGATAGGTGCATAGTTGTTGATGCTCAGATCCTCCTTAGTAAAATACTTAGTCTCACCAGTTTCCGCCACAGCTGCAACTATGATGAAATCAGCAGGATTAGCTTTGAGCTTCTCAAAGTCTAGCGGATATTCACCATTTGTGTTTGAAAGCTCTTCTGATACATAGTTTAGGTCAACATATGAGCCGGTCTTAAAATAATTATTAAAGCTCATGTACTCCTTACGCATAGTGTATTCTGTGTAAAATTCATAATTTCTGTGCTGCTGCCCTGCAAGAAATGAAGATATATTGGCGCAGCCTGCCGACACCCCGTAGCACTTGTCAAAAGTTACTCCGTGCTCTAGAAAGTAGTCAAAAACTCCTGCTCCAAATATATCGCGCGTTCCACCGCCAACATCAATAACAGCTCTCATCCATTACCTCCTCTATGTCAATATATAATTTCTTATTTTATAAGTTTGTCAGTTTCAATCTGTAAATCATCCCTGATTGCTAACTCAGAACCTTGAATATCAACAACAGTAACGTTACAGTTGCCGACACGCTCAGCCCATAGGTCATGAAGCTCCATATCTCTCATATAGATAAGCATCATGTGAATTGCAGTTCCATGGGTTACAGCCAGAATATTGCCCTCGCTGTTCTCTTCTCTAATCCTTTTGAGAAAACGCTTAATACGAAACTTTAGCATCTCGAGCGATTCACCACCTTCTGGCGGCAGGTATGACTCTGGCGACAGAAAAATATTCCCCGTTTCTCCCTGTAGCTCATCGTACTTTCGCCCTTCGTTTATCCCGAAGTCAATCTCAGTTAGATCCTCGTCTATTATGAACTTATCTCGAGTCATCCCAGTTGCGATTTCTCCAGTCTTGATCGCCCTCTCAAGCGGACTACAGTATATTTTATCGAACTTTATGCCACGCTCACTAAGTAGCTCAGAAACCTTCTCAGCCTGAGCGATTCCAATATCGTTAAGTTCAGTCTGCATGCGCCCTTGAAAGCGCTTTTCGCTGTTAAGATTGGTCTGGCCGTGTCTTAGAATATATAGTCGCATAATGAATTTGCCTTTCTATATTAAATCTTACTATTTTTTGCGGTGAAAATACTCTTTAACACCATCCACGAGATGCTCAAGTTCATTTAAGCCTGGAAGCAGATGCTTATCGTGCAGTTTCTCGCGAAGCTTATCTTTATCCGCACCTTCTTTACGAACCTTCATGATTCTCTCCCAGAGTTCTGGGTAGTTTTGCTTGATAATCTCTCTGTGGCGAGCTCTTTCCTCCGCAAATGCTTCATACGCATCTGGGAATCTGTTCTTAAACTGCTCTTCACGAATCATTCTCGTCCTGATAATCTCATCCAGTTCATCGGAATTTCTATCGTTAATCTTGGAGTCAAGCTTTGCATGATATAGCAAAATCTTCTCACGCACGCGCTGGAATTTATCGAGTTCAATCTTCCCAAGCTCAAGAAGATGCGCAAGCTGAAACTCAAGGAAGTCAAGGAATTTCTCCTCGTCAATTTCACTCCAGTTGCTGCCAAGTGCATTTAGCTCCGCTTCACGGATCATATCTTCATCGACTTCTTCAAGGCTGATTAGCTTATCCGCAAGCGAATTTGCAACCTCTTCCATCCTAGCTCCCGCCTGGTCTCCATACGCCCATTCAAACTCCGCAATCTGCGATCTGCCAGCAGAACCGCTGATAGGGATGTAGCATACATCGTCTTCGCAGTCACCGAGCTCATACGGCTTAGTTATCCCCACGGATTTAAGAGCCTGATATATGTGTGGCACTATAGCGTAGTCCTTAAACATCTGGTCTGCTCCAAACGCACGAAGCTGATCGTTGAGGTTACCGGAGTGCTCAGTCATAAATAACTTAATTCCTCGTTCTTTATACTTGTTATAAAGTATCATCAAGCGCTCTACCGCTGTAACATCAATGCTTGTGATACCACTAGCTTCAATGATAACAGCTTTCATATCGTCAGTTACGAGACCATCAATTTCATCTTTGATAGTATTTGCATTAGCAAAGAACAGCGCTCCGCCAAATCGATATATCAAAGCACCCTTAATTTCACGAGTGCCCGTAGTTCTATCGATAGGATAGAACTGATCTTTTTCAGGAATGTACCCTAGTCTGCTTCTCGGAGGATTCGATGCTCTGATTATTACCGTCACAAAGGACAGGATAATTCCGAACAGTACACCGTAGATAGTTCCTAGAATCAGAACTGCGAACATAACCACATAGAATATCTTCCACTCAGTTCTGTCAACCTTGCGGAGCTTAGCAGCCAGGTCAAACTCCGTACTGCTCACGAGTGCGGAAATTACTATCGCTGTTAGCACTGGGACTGGTAGCATGTGTATAAAATCCGTACCAAAGAGCAGTATTATCATCATAGTTGCTGCCGCAGATATCGACATCACCTGAGATTTCACTCCGAACTGGTCGGCAATATTACTTCTCGAAATACTTCCATTTGCTGGACAGCAGCCAACGAGTCCGCCTGCGAGATTGCTCATCGCATAAGCAAGAATCTCCCTGTTGTTGTCTATCTTATCGTCATACTTAAGTGCAAAATTATTGGTCGCCAGCAGTGTTTCAGAGATGATAACAATAGCGATGACAAGCGTCTGTAGCATCATCGTTCTAACATTTCCGTAAGCTAGCGTAACATCTGGTATTACTAATGCTGGCAGCCCTGACTTTATCTCTGGAAGAAGCTTAACCCCATATCTCTCTAAATCCATCATATAGGTGAGTCCTGCTCCTACGAACATCATTACAGCACTCATCGGAACAGCGGGGATTAATTTCTTGGATCCTAAAATTATGACAATAGTCCCAATACCCAAAATCAGCGACGGGATATGAATTCCCGCACCAGCAGATTTATAAATGTGCATAAGAAGTTCGTGCAGCTCTCCTCTTCCCGAGTCACCTCCATAAAGCTTTGGAATCTGCATCAGTATAATCGTGCAACATATACCAGTTATAAATCCACCCATAACTGGTGACGAGATGAACTTCACCAATCTGCCCAGACCGACTATGCGAGCAATCAGTATCCACGCTGCCGTAAAGAGTGTAATCACAGGGATGATTCGCACCGCCTCTTCCGATTGATAAGCGATGCCCATAGAGTAAAGCATCCCACCAACTAACGCCGCAGGTGCAGCATCGACACCAAAGACGAACCTAGGCGAGCTAGTGATAAGTCCGTATACCAATATAGGTAGCAGTGAACCATATAGTCCATAAATCGGTGGAAGCCCCGCAACGAGTGCGTACCCGATAGAAATCGGAATAGACACTAGTGCGACGATGATTCCAGCAGGAATATCTTTTTTCAAAAACTGTAAATTATACCCTCTTAGTGACATCTGTCTCCTCTGTTACGCGGGTCTCATCAAAAAGACCACACTACTTCATCCTAAACTTAATGTGTATTATACATTAATTGCGTGTTAAAATTATGATATGAAAAGAATTAGATTAGGATTATCGGGTATAGAGGTTTCAGCGGTCGGTATGGGAACGCTCACCATGGGTTTTTCGCAAAAAAACCTTTCGGTTGAAGAAGGGGCTCGCATCATCGTGCATGCGGTAAAAAGCGGGATTAACTTTCTTGATACAGCTCAGTATTACGACACTTATAGATACCTTAAACCTGCACTGGATACAATAAAATCAGACAAAACTCTTGAGACGCCTATCGTCTGTAGCAAGACCCTAGAGACTGACTACGAGGGTGCAGCCGCGGCAGTTGATGAATGTCTCGAACAACTTGGACTCGAGCAGGTTGACATATTCCTGCTTCACGAAGTGAGAGGAATCTCAGATCTAGAAGAGCGACGCGAGGCTTGGACAGCTCTTCAGGATAAGAAAAAGGCTGGGCTAATCAGGTCGATTGGTATATCAACACATCACGTAGATGCTTGCCGTGCGGCCATAGAGCTTGAGTCATGCGATGTAGTATTTCCACTGATCAATAAAGCTGGAATGGGTATACGAGACGGCGAAGGACCAGGCACACGTGATGGTATGGAAGATGCGATAAATCTTTGCTCAGAACGAGGACTCGGTGTGTTCACCATGAAAGCCTTTGGCGGTGGAAACATAATCGAAGACTATGTGGAATGCCTGGATTATGTCACATCACTAGATGGCGTTGATGCTGTGATGCTTGGAATGGGGTGCTCTGAAGAAGTCGATACCGCGGTCAAGTACTTCGAAGGTAAGCTCGAACGTGACTACAGACCAGATATAAGCAAGAAGCGCATGATGGTTGACCAAAGCGACTGCGAGGGCTGCGGAACATGTAAGGCTCGCTGCGTGAGTGAAGCGATTTTTTGGAATGACAACGGATTAGCAGAAATCAGCGTCGAAAAATGTGTGCGCTGCGGCTACTGTGCGCCCGTGTGTCCAGTACGTGCTATTGTTTTTTTATAGTATTTAAGAAATATATGCATTATCCGTCTTGTACTAATTGTGCAAAATTGATATTATTAATCTATGTATGGACTTGAAAGGAGAACTTTATGGAATACCTAAGATATTATGATGAAATTGTTTCTCGCCGCCAGTCGTGCCGCGATTTCGCAGATACAGTAGTTGACGCTACTTCAGTTGAGGAAATCAAAGCTTACAACGAAGTAGTTCCTAGACTGGTTCCTGAAATTGCTACAGAAATTCACTTCCTAAATGGTGAAGTAGTTGATTTTCTTGGAAGCAGCGTAGGATATAACGGCTTCACAGTTAAGGCACCAAACTACCTAGCACTCTACTCCGAGGAAGCACCTCACTATCTAGAGAATGCTGGATTTATCGCACAGGGCCTAACTCTTAAGCTAACACAGCTAGGATTTGACGCTTGCTGGCTAACGATCAACGACGCTGAGGCTGCTAAGGAAGCACTCGGTATAGATACTGACAAGACTCTTGCAGTCTTTATCGCATTCGGACACGGCAACAAGGCTAAGAAGGACGTTCGTCTCGATATCAAGAGCCCATCCAACGTTACAATGGTTTCTTGCGAGAAGAAGGTTGCACCAAAGATCAGCATGCAGGACCTTCTATCTTACAAGGTGTATGGAGAGCCAGTTAACATGGAACTTCTATACACTGAGCTAGAAGATGCGCTACTGTCAATCGCTGTTGCACAGTCATTCTTCAACCGTCAGCCATACAGAGTAATCGTTGATGATGATATTGTATCGCTAATCGGACTAGATGATGATATGACAACTGCTGAGGACCAGCTTCTCAACTATGGTATTGCTATGTTCAACTTCTACGCAGTTCTCGATTCAGTAAGAGCTGGCGTTAAGATGTGGAGCTTTGAGGAAACTGGTAGGGAACTTCAGCTTCCTGCAAATGCACACTACATCGCTAAGATTAGAATCTAACCTAGCTTAGCGTAATCAAAAATAGATAATCTAAAACCTAGGATTTGGAAAATTCCAGCTCCTAGGTCTTTTGTTGTTTGTATTAACTTTTATAGCGCCTTCCCATCAAGGACCACTTCTATCAGTTCATCCTTTTCGTTATACACTAGCTTAAGCGAGAAAAACTCTTCTCGCTCATTGAGCAGCCTGAGAAATATCTTATCTCCTTCCCAGAGTTCTAATTCTAATAGCTTATCCTTAGGCACCCACTCCAGAACACCTTCGTTACAAAGTACTGCCTCTCCTTCAAATCCTGTTGCCGTAAAGAGATGCATATACTCGATCATCTCTTTTTCACCACTTCCATATATAAAGGTGACTATGCCACGAAACTTGTACTCGGTAAGCGTATAACCTGTCTCTTCGCGAACTTCACGTATCAGGCAATCATCAGGACTCTCTCTATCCTCGAAATGACCACCTACACCGATCCATTTGTTGTGGTTGATATCATTTTCCTTGATAATGCGATGAAGCATTAGGTACTTATCATCTTGTTCGATATAGCATAGTGTGCTAAGTCTTGCCTTGCTCATTATGATGCCTCCACTTCGTCAAACTGAGAATTATACAAATCAGCATATGCACCGCCTTGTGCGAGCAGTTCATCGTGAGTTCCTTGCTCTATTATATCACCGTGATTCATCACGAGTATAAGATCAGCATCTCTGATAGTCGATAATCTATGAGCGATTACAAATGTCGTGCGGCCCTTCATCAGATTATCCATAGCCTCTTGAATTCTTGCCTCTGTTCTCGTGTCTACCGATGAAGTCGCCTCGTCGAGAATTAACAGCTTGCGGTCTGCCAAGATTGCTCTCGCAATTGTAAGGAGCTGCTTCTGCCCTTCGGAGATATTGGTCGCATCTTCGTTTAGAACCATGTCATATCCAGCAGGCAACGTCTTGATAAATCGATCTGCTCTTGCCGCTTTGGCCGCCGCAACGACCTCTTCGTCTGTAGCATCCTGATTTCCGTATCTTATGTTTTCCATAATCGTATCGGAGTATAGCCATGTGTCCTGAAGTACCATGGCGATATTGTTCCTAAGCCCGTGACGGCTCATACTGCGGATATCTACACCGTCAATTCTAATCGCACCTGCATTTACATCGTAGAAGCGCATAAGCAGCTTGACGATAGTCGTCTTGCCTGCACCAGTTGGTCCAACTATAGCTATCTTCTGACCTGGTTTAACGTTCGCACTAAAATCATTGATGATAATCTGCTCTGGATCATATCCGAATTGTACATGTTCAAATTCAACAAATCCTTGTACATCATCTTGAGCTACGCTATCCTCTGGATCTCTAGACTCCTCCTCTTCGGCTAAGAACTCAAATACTCGCTCTCCCGCAGCACCCATAAACTGCACCTGGTTCATAACCTGAGCGACCTGCGATAGTGGCTGGGTCAGCGTGCGAACGTACTGGATAAACGCCTGTATATCTCCTATTCCAATCACATTCTTGATAGCCAGCATTGCACCAGATATCGCTACGCCAGCGTATCCAAGGTTTCCTACGAACATCATAACTGGCTGCATTACGCCTGATATAAACTGCGACTTCCAAGCGGACTCATAGAGAACTTTATTCGTTTCGCTGAAGTTCTTCTCTATCGATTCTTCTTTGTTAAACGCCTTGATTACCAGCTGTCCTGCAAAATTTTCTTCTATCTGCCCGTTGATATTTCCGAGGTATTCCTGCTGTGTTTTAAAATATTTCTGCGACACCTTGATGATGAAGCCGAGTAGCACGATAGAAATTGGAATTGTGATAATAGCAATCAAAGTCATAAGTGGCGATATGGTTAGCATCATGACTATGACGCCAATGATAGTGGCTACAGATGTAATAATTGTGGTTATGCTCTGATTCAGCCCCGTTCCGAGAGTATCGACGTCATTCGTAATTCTAGATAGTATATCGCCATATTGGTGGCTCTCGAAATACTTCATCGGCATGCGATTTATCTTCTCAGAGATATCACGACGCATATTGTACACTATTTTCTGTGTAATACCAGTCATAATCCAGCCTTCAATGAAGCTGAATATGGCACTAAGTGCGTAGAGGACAACTGTAATAATTAGAATCTTACCAATATTATCAAAATCTATAGTTCCTGTACCTTTAATCTTGTACATTAATCCTTCTGCGAGCACAGTAGTCGCACGCCCCATTACTTTCGGTCCAACTACCTGAAATACAGTACCCGCAATCGCAAAGAGTATCACAACTATAAATGCATATTTATAATTTCCGCTATACCTCAATATCTGCTTCATCGACTTACCGAAACTTTTTGGTTTCTCGGCAGATGCCCCTATTCCTGATCCATGGCCTTGCTGTTTCGCTGGAGCTGGTTTCTTATTCTTATCGTCTGTCATTATTCCACCTCAAGTTCACTCTTAGTTAACTGAGACTCAGCTATCTGTCTATACACTTCGCAAGTCTTGAGAAGATTTCTATGCCTACCCTTTCCGACGATTTTACCGTCGTCAAGCACTATAATTTGCTCAGCATCCATAATCGTTCCAACGCGTTGGGCAACGATTATTTTAGTCGCATCTTTTTCGTATTTTGCTAGCACTCTCCTGAGCTTTGCATCAGTCTTCATATCTAAGGCTGAGAAGCTATCGTCAAACACCATAATCTTAGGATTCTTGGCAATCACTCTCGCTATCGAAAGTCTCTGCTTCTGTCCACCCGATACATTAGAACCACCCTGAGCGATATTGCTTTCAAATTTATCTTCTTTCTCCTCAATAAACTCGAGCGCCTGCGCGATTTCAGCAGCCTTGCGCACCTCTTCATGTGTAGCATCTTCATTTCCAAATCTTATATTTGAATCAATCGTTCCTGAGAACAGCACGCCCTTCTGAGGCACGAATCCTATCTGCTTCCTAAGCGATTTCATACTTATATCTCTTATATCAACACCATCCAGCTTGATGCTTCCAGCAGTTACATCAAAGAATCTAGGAATCAGATTGACTATCGTACTCTTACCCGCGCCTGTACTTCCGATAATCGCCGTAGTTTCACCAGGCTCAGCAATGAACGATATGTCTGATATTACGTCCTCTTCAGCATTTGCATATCTAAATGAGACGTTATCAAATTCGAGTCTACCAGTGCTTTCTTTAATCTCGATTGCATTTGCACTATCGAGCACTGAAGATTCAGACATGATAACCTCATCAATTCGGTTGGCAGCTACTCCAGCTCTTGGTATCAGAATCGACATTACTGTCAGAATCATGAATGACATTACAATCATCATCGAGTACGTTAGAAATGCCGTCATAGATCCGACCTGCATATCCCCAGTACCAATTCTGTGCGAAGCCACCCACACTATAGCCACTCCAAGGAAATTCATCAGTAACATCAGTAGAGGCTGCATAAATGTCATAACTCTATTAGTAAATATCTGTGTATTCTTAAGTTCATTGTTCGCCTTGTCAAAACGCTTCTCTGCCGAACTCTCTCTGCCAAATGCACGAATTACCGAAATGCCGGTGAGTATCGAGCGTGAAACGCTATTTAGAGAGTCCACGAGATCCTGCATGATGCGAAATTTTGGCAGCGCGATAACCATAAGAATTACGACTATAATTACTACTGCTAATACCCCTAATGCAATGACATAGCTCATATGAGCACCCGTCTGAACCACCTTAAAAATACCCCAGCCTGCAAGCACTGGCGCATAGAGAACCATGCGAAGCATTATGGTCAGGGTAGTCTGAACCTGCTGGACATCATTAGTCGCTCTAGTAATCAGAGACGAAGTCTGAAAACGGTCCATCTCAGCATTCGAGAAGCTCATGACTTTCTCAAATACTTCTTTTCTAAGTGTCATACCTATCTTCGCTCCGACCTTGGAAGATATGTATGATGCGATTACTGCAGCGGCAATCGTCAGCAATGTAACAAGCATCATCTTAAATGCGGTGTTCCATAGGTACGATTTCTGCACTTTGTCTATATTCACTCCAGCCGATTTAGCCGCGCTCGTCGCATAAGCAATACCCATCGACTTTAATGTCTTATCACCCACTGAAGAGATTGTCTTATCCATCTCTTCCTTAGGCTTACTGATTGTTGCTTCATCCATCTGACCGCTGGCTATTCTTGCCTGAATCATTGGGCGCATATCGACGTAAGTATGCACCTTGCCATTCTGATCCTTCGCTTTAAACGACTTGATATCTGCATTCATAAGAGCTGCAATTTCGGAAACCGACATATCGTCTATGCGGTCAGCAAGCGCTTCTGTCTCTGCCCTCGAAGTTAGTTGCTCCTTGACAGTATTCTTAAACTGCTTAACAGTCATGTGTCCGAGCTGATAACTCAGTACGATTGGCTTCAGCAGTTTATTATCAAGTTTCTCAAGTTTCTTCTCATCCTTAATCATAAGGGTATAAGTATCTCCCGTCTTCTTGTACGAAGACGTCCAGAGTTCTTTCTCATTATCAGTCATGAATATCTGGGCCCCGTTATACTCATCCGGAGTGACCTTGCTAGGCAATATATGCTCAATTCCCTTATTCTGAATGCCCGTGTCAATCAACTTCTGCATATAGCTAGGTATCGAAATATCTCCAAACGCCTGAACCACAAGCACAGCAAGGAGTATAACTATAGATAGTTTATATGGCTTTAAATTTTTAAAAAGCTTTGTCATCTGCTATCTTTCATTTCCTTTCTTCCACTATTAGATGTCTGTTATATGTCTGTTTTCGATAGTGCAACGTTAAGCTCTTCTTCAGCGATTTCTGATATCTGTGACATCAATTCCATAATCTTTGCTACATTCTCCTCGCCAAATCTTTCGAACACTACATCTAAATATGTATCAAGTGTTTGCTTATATCCCTTTATCTTATCTGCCCCATCTTTTGTAATAAAAACTAGCGTATTTCTTCTATCACTAGGATCAATTCGCCTCTCAATAATCCCCTTATCTTCGAGACTTGATAGCAGCCTCGATACTCCAGGCATAGTAGCACGAATAGATTTGGCTAATTCAGATACCTTTACACCTTTAGTTTCATTAAGATTAATATCAAATCCTTCTGTAAAGTTTGTGCACTTCCCGAACTCACAGTTTAACAATGCATTTATAAGCATGTGCTCGCTTGGATTAAGCTCTGGTACAAGCTTCCAGAAATTAACCTTGTGAAAGCTATGCATCTTGTGAAGAAAATTCAATTGGTACTCTTTCATCTAATTCTCCATTTTCGATTTATTATCAAAATAGTTTAAGTTCAACATATTGTTTACATAAGTTAATAATTAACATCGTTAAGTATTAACTTATGCAATTATATAGTCATACACATACTATGTCAACAACCACTGTGCATGTAAATACTGACAATATTTACCGCATTTTGTAGAGCTTACATTAGAAGTATATACTACGTATTTTATTATTATTTTTTATACTTATTTAATTTACATTGCTATTATCTATAACAGCGCAAACGATTGTGTATAATTTATATAATATATAATTAGGTTTACTACATGATGGGAGGCTATTTTGCTATTTAAAATATCTGGTTTGTTTATAGGATTGCTGTTCGGCTTTCTACTCAAGCGCGGACGCTTCTGTCCTACCGGAACGATACGAGATATCTATCTTGAGAAGAAGTACTATAATGCAGTTCTCATCCTAGCATTAATCGCTACTGAAGGGTTGCTTTACCACATATTAATCGGAAGCATGACTATACCGCCACCGTTCTTTGGCTGCTACTCTATGATTGCAGTTCCACTAGGAGCCTTTATCTTCGGAGTTGGAGCGGTGTTAACTAACGGCTGTGTCACGAGCACACTCGTAAAAGTTGGAGATGGACGTATAATCGGAATACTATCGCTTGTAGTATTTGCAACAACTGAATACTTTACTAACCAATGGATTTTCAAGCCATTTACACATAAGGTCATGGGACTTCAAGAGGTTTACGACATCGACCTATTCGATATGCCTTTTTCACCAGTCTTCATATTTTTACCAATATTGATTGTGCTCTATATAATAATGTTCCGTCACTACAGGGCTCACAAGCCTAAGTATAAGCTACCACAGTCATACACAGGTATACGCCATGTGTTCTGCGAGAAGATTTGGAGCCGTGAGATAACTGTTATTCTAATTGGAATAGTTGCCGCAGCTGCTTTTTACTTCAGTAACCTGACGGGTAGAAACGGCGGAATCTCTATCTCAGACCCAGTGCTATCATGGTTCAACATGATTACTGGTACTCACTCTGAGCCTATCGGGTGAGTTGTCTATAAGCGAACCGACGGTGTCGGTTGGGACAATTTGGTGATTGTTGGGATTATACTCGGATCTTTTATCACCGCGCTAATTAGCAAGGAATTTTCGATAGTTAAGACAGATAAAAAGATTGTGCTAAAGACCGTGTTTGGCAGCATGCTAATGGGTATAGGTGCTGTCTGGGCAAAGGGTTGTCTCATGGGGAATGGTCTTGTCGCAACATCGCAGCTAGCAACCAGAGCATGGTCTGCATTGCTCTTCATATCACTAGGAATTTGGTTCGGTGCATGGTTCATGTACGTGCGCGGATCAAAAAACGCAAGAGGTTAATTACAACTTTTATAGTTTATATATAGGAAATTGTATACATAACTCCTAGGAGGAACAAAGATGGAAAATATCAAGCTAGATACTAAAGGAATGGACTGCCCACTACCACTTATAGAGCTCAAGAAGGCTCTAGGAGATGCTGAAGAAGGACAGGTTATCGAGGTTGAATTCACTTGCCCAGATGCAGTAGTAAACCTACCAGGTTACTGTGAAGAGCATAATCATGAAGTGCTAGAGTTTGACAAACAGGACAACAAGGCTTGGAAACTAACAGTTAAGAAGTAATAAGAAGTAAGTAAAAGTTATTTAAACGGTTTAGGAATAAGGTATACGGGATTGATTTATGAACAGAAATAACAAAGAGCAAGGGAATACCCTTGCTCTTTTGATTTCTTAATATAGTTACTATCTACAAACGCTCAGCCTAATTACTCTCGCTCTCCTGTAGATCCTTGTACTCTTCTTCAACGATTACTTCACCCTTCCATACCTTGAGTCCATTGAACTCGTATACGTTGGTGTAGCCTTGCTTTACAAGTCTCTTAGCTACTCTCTTGCTTAGGCCGCCATAATCGCAGTATAGGAGTATTTTCTGGTTCTTATCTGGAAGCTCTTTTACCTCGCCCTTGTCGAAGTCTTCGTACCATACAGGAATCGCATTAGGAAGATGTCCCATTCCCCATGCTACCTTACCTCTTACATCGACAATCTTAGCATTGTCTTTATCAGCATTCTCAACGAACTCTGCAGCTTCCTTGCCAGAGATATGAGTGTAACCGTCCTTGTTCTTATTATCTTCTGCACCCTTCTTAGAGCAGCCGGCAAGTAGTGCTGTACTGATAGCCAGAATCATAATAATTGGTAATATCTTTCTCTTCATTTAAAAAACCTTTTCCATTGATTTTGTGAATCTCACTAAGCTTCATCCTGTACAATTTATAACCTACTAAATAATTGTATCTGTGCTATGTTTCAAAGTCAAAACACTTTTTGTCCAAACCACATATAGATTTATTGCTCTTTTAAATACTTTTATGAAATAGCTTATTTCTCGCCTATAGCAGCTTTAACCTCATCAAGATTATTTGCAAAAATCACTTTGTCCAGGTCCTCAGCTGGCATAAAGTCGGCAGAAACCATCTCATCTAATAGCTTTTTTAAAGGTTCATAAAACCCCTCGATGTTATAGACTATACAAGGTTTTTCAGTCCTATTCAGCCTTCTGAGCGAAATGATTTCCGAGATTTCCTCAAGGGTTCCAGGTCCACCAGGAAGAGCGATAAATGCATCACCAAGGTTAATCATGCGGGTCTTACGTTCTGGCATGGATTTTACAATTTCGAGAGTGTAAAGTCCTTCGTGCCCCTTCTCCTGGTCGAGGAGGAACTCTGGGATGATGCCGTAAACCTTGGCACCGCCCTCGAGAACAGTATTTGCAACAGTGCCCATAAGTCCCACATTTCCGCCCCCATACACAAGGCTGTGACTGCTCTCAGCGATCCAGTTTCCAAGCTCAATCGCCCTATCTTTAAATACGGAATTCTCACCGAAGTGAGAGCCGCAATAAACTGTAATATTCATATCCTTCTTCTCCTTTTCCATATCGTAATATTGTAGTATCATTGCCTGCATCGGTCAACGATGTATTTATATTAATATTTTTGATAGTGCACAATCAAAATAAAAAATTTTATAATGATTAATTTCATCAAATTAATGTTATACTAAATCCATATTGATAAGGTATAGTATATTATGTTGCGATTATTCGTGATATATAAGGAGTATTGAGGAATATTATGAAGAGAAAATTACACACAAAAAGATTTGCAGCGCTTGCTACTATTGTTGTTCTTGCGCTAGCACTAACATTCACTGGATGCAGCAAAGGTGATTCTGATTCAGACGGCGAAAGCGGGGCTACTGCTAGTCTCAATAATTTTGAGACTACTACCCTTGACGGTGAAAAGTATACACAGGATAACCTCAAGGATTATGACCTAACAATTGTTAACGTATGGTCGACAACTTGTGGTTACTGCATCGAAGAGATGCCTGCTCTAGAGCAGCTAAAGGGCAAACTACCTTCTAACGTGCAGATTATAACAGTTTGCATCGATGGTGAAGCTTCCCCTGATACAGCTAAGGAAATCATGGCTAAAAAAGGATTAACTGCCACTACACTCGTACCTAGCGACTCCCTAAACGACGGACTTCTTAAGTACGTTAGCGGCACACCTACTACCGTCTTCTTTGACAAGAACGGCAAGCAGGTTGGTGATCCTAAGGTTGGAGCATTCTCGACAAAAGATACAGATGCAATTGCAGAACTCTATATGAAGGAAGTTAATGCGCGTCTTGAGAAAGTATCCAAGTAAGGAGATTATTAGATAAGTATTATGTCTAAGAAGTATAAGAAGCTGATACCGGCCGCACTTATTGTGGCTGGTATCGTTATGTTAATAATTGGTATCGACAGAGGTGAGATGGCGACAGTCTTCAGCAAGGCTGCTACCGTCTGTCTAGAGTGCATTGGTATCGGTTAGGAGGCGCAATGAAGACTAATAATCCAAGGCGCCACATCGTGCAGCTTATAGCCACATTCCTGACCAATCCGCACATCTCGAACTTCTCAAAAGGTTCAATTCACAAAGGTCAAAGCAAGAGTTTCTGCTCACCTGGACTGAACTGCTATTCATGCCCGGCAGCAGGTGCAGCCTGCCCTATCGGAGCACTGCAATCAGTCGAAAACGGCAATAAATACCACATCTCATATTACGTAATGGGATTTTTGCTAATTACTGGAGCGTTCCTCGGTAGGTTCGTGTGCGGCTTCCTATGTCCATTCGGTTTTTTTCAAGACTTGCTTCACAAGATTAGAGTCAAGAAGCGCATAATTCCTGCCAAGATAGATAGAGCTCTCAGGTACCTTAAATACGTAATTCTTGTGGTATTTGTGTTCGCACTACCTATAGCGATATCCAATGAGTTCGGACTAGGCGAGCCATTCTTCTGTAAGTACATCTGCCCAGCGGGTACTATGGAGGCGGGCATCCCCCTCCTTATCAAGAACGAATCGCTACGGGCAATGATGGGCGTACTATTTGACTGGAAGATGATTTTACTTATTATCACGGTTATACTTTCAACCATGATATACAGACCTTTCTGTAAATATATCTGCCCTCTAGGTGCCATTTATTCGCTGTTTAACCGCTTTAGTGTGCTTCAGATGGAAGTTAACCACGATACATGTATAAAATGCATGAAGTGCGAAAAAAACTGCGATATGCAGGTAAAGGTGCTAGGCAACATCAACAGCATCGAATGCATCCGCTGCGGCAAATGTAGAAGCATCTGCCCTACTTCAGCGATAAACTGGACTGTTGGCGGAAAAGTTATTCTAAAATCAAACGAAGACAGCAGGCAAAGAGCGTAGCTCTGCCTGCTGCTTTTTTTAAGAATTAGATAATTTCATATTTTATCTAAGATTATGTGCTTCAAAATCCACACCCTCATGTTGAAGTAGATAAACCTTCTTGTCCAGACCTCCCGCATATCCCGTGAGCTTTCCGTCCTTACCCACGACGCGGTGGCACGGAACTATAATAGAAAACTCGTTATTACAAGCGGCGCCTCCCACAGCTTGCGCTGACATTCGCTCCTTGCTAAGCCTAACCTCAACTTCATGTGCAATCTCGCCATAAGTCGTAAGTTCACCGTAAGGAATCTCAAGCAGTATCTGTGATACTGTGTTTCGAAACAGCGAGCCTTGTAGCTTAATTGTCGGTGTAAAGTCTGGTACTTTACCTGCAAAGTACTCGTCTAGCCAGCAAACAGCATCGCTTAGGTGCTTATTTGCCCCAGGCCTCTCGACAAGCTCTACAGTATCCTCTGCCCTCTCATCACCTAACCAGACACCGAGCAGAGCTTCATCGTCAGCATGTAATGTAATAGTCCCTAATGGCGAGTCGTAATAATACTTGAACATAACAACGCTCCTTTAATTATATGGGTTAATTAGCTTCGGACTGCTCCCGACATGCTCCCTGATAACCTCAATATCCTCAGGCGATAGCGCAATATCATAGCTCACAGCAATCACAAGCCATGTGTAACAATATTCATCTACGTTAGTCTCTGGCAGCCATTCGCTAGGCCCTTTATCGGATTTCTCACGGTTAACAGCACCATCTACGCAGACACCCACACGTACGTCCGTGGCGTACTGATGCTTCTTGGAATGGCTCCATTTTGCACCGCCATGCTTATTGACATAATTAAGCGGAATTATGTGGTCAAAGTTGCTGTTATCAAGTGGAAGGCTTTCACCTGTGTACGGATCTGTGTATTCACCGTTTCTATAGTGCTTGCTGGTCTCGAAGGCAAACCTCCTAAGCGAGTACTTCCTCCCCTTGTACTCGATGCGCTTATATGGCTCGGTATATGAGTCGCGATTGTAATCCACATACTCGTTTGGCGATGCTACACGCACATCATCGAGCAGCTGCTCTACGCTTTTCTCCTTTAGCGGCTTAACTTTATTAGTTGAACCGCCCGAATTGCCTATGTCTATGCCCATTTGATTGAGGATGAAAACAGCGACAGCTATAACGAGCGTCGCAATCATCTTCTCCATCTTTTTATTTTTTCTGTACCCCTGCCTTGAATATCTCTGCCTTGCCATTGTCATATTTCACTTTTATATCCTAAGCTATTTCCAGCAGCTTAGGATAGTTTCACTCTATGCCTAATTTTGTTTATACATCTATCTTCAGCTAATTAATCTCATTTCCATCATGATTATAATACCATAGTTTGCGGTGATTCGACCAACTCACGATTACCAAAACTGCCCAATAAACATTTGATTTATAACTATTACCTGATATAAAATAGTTAAGATAGACGAAAAAATTACGATTTATGAAACGAGGAATTTATATGGGCGAAAGCAAACTAAAGTATGGATTAAGAGTGCTAAGGAACGCTAGCTTCAAGAAGTTCACAGACTGTGTCAGCGAAGCACACAGAATTTCTGGGAAGAGCAAGCTTGCATGCGCAATGGATATCGTACACTGCATGAGAAAATTCGATGCTGGTTACTATGATTATGTAATCTTCCAGTTCTGGGATAAAACCGATGCGGAGAGAGACACTTACCTGACTAGATTCAGAAGCAAGAAGCTCGTGTCGCAGATGAATGATCCAGCTTACGCGCATTTCTTTGATAACAAGGACGAGTTTAATGAGAAGTTTAAGGACTATATCGGTCGTGACTTCATCGATCTTGAAACTGCTACAAAGGAGGAAGTTGAGGCATATTTCAACAAAAAAGAAAAGGTATTCTGCAAGCTTAGAGACCTAGAGTGCGGTATCGGCTGCGAGAGACTCGTGACTTCTGACTTCGAGAACTTCGATGCTTTCTATGCGTACATCAAGGAAAAGGGATTCGGAACTCTCGAAGGTGTTATCGAGAATCACCCTGACCTTAACAAGGTATATTCTGGTAGTGCTAACACTATGCGTATGATCACTATTATCGGTGATGATGGCAAGCCTCATCTGATTTATTCTGTTCAGAAGTTCGGTATCAACGGCAGAGTTGTAGATAACTACGGAGTTCACGGACCAGTTGACCTAGAGACTGGTGAGTTCCTATTCCCTGCTCACTCTGGTGACACGAAGGCAGAAGGCCTTTACACCGAGCATCCCAACTCTCACGTGAAACTTGTAGGATTCAAAACTCCGTTGTTCAAGGAAGCTAAGGAAATGATTCTAAAGGCGGCTATGGAAGTGCCACAGATTAGGTACGTAGGTTGGGACGTTGCAGTAACTCCGACTGGACCTGCCATCATCGAGGGCAATGTATACTGTGCTCACGATTTCTGGCAGCTACCAGGACAGACTCCTAACAACATTGGAATCATGCCTACGCTTAAAGAGCTAGTTCCAAGCTATAAGTATTAATAAGATTAATTAAATTAGTAGATATACTGCTAAGCACAAACAGGGTCTGGCCTCATTCGAGACCAGACCCTGTTTTACTTTATTTTTATGTATAGACTATGAAAGCTATCTTTTTTAAGCAGCAGCAACCTTGAGTTTTCTGCTCTTTAGAGCTGCTTTTCTCAGTCTCAAAACTACATAGCTTATGTATACAACGGAGTATACGATTATACCTGTCATATGAGACTTTACATCCGCTGAGTACAGAACCATGATGTGCACATAGATTCCGATAAAGAACGGGTATGCCATGCGCTGCACTTTTTTCCAAGTCTTACCACTCATCTTGCGGCGAACCACCTTAAATGAGGTGATGAAGAGAGGAATAAGCATAGCTAGCAGGCACAGAGTGATTGACGATGCAATCAGCTCTCTAGTAGGCATAGCCTTTGGATTTGTAAACAGCATCGGGAAGTAATGAACTCCGAAAACCACGTTGTGGCTTAGTGTTAGCAAGCTTCCGATGATAGAAATCTCTCCGCGCACACTCATCAGCTTACGAGAGAGCTTGTTGTGCTTAGTGATTACACCAAGGTACATAACTACCATAAATGTAGCCGTAGTGAATATACCCCTAACGAACATGTCCATAAAGTACACGTTAAACCACTCTGGGAACTTTTGAACATAACCGTAGTTGTAATATAGAACTACCGCTCCGCACCACACGTATATGCCTAGATAAAAAGCCCCTGGGTGCTTCTTAATTGCATCTGCTGTCAAGATATAAAATATGACAGTCACTGCGATTCCAATTATTAAGTTCACGATACCGTCCTTTCCGTCTCAGCTGTGGCTGAGTTTTCTGCAGTTTCCTTGCCCTCAGCCGGCTTCTGTACGTCTTCTTTCTTATTAACCTTACCGCTCTCTGAATGCTCTACACTTGCAGGCCTAGAGATTGCAGCTACTGCGGCACTTCTTGTGCTAGCTGTACTGTTTGTAACAGCTGCGGTTGTAGCATTCTCTACTGGTTTCTTGACATTAACCATTACTGGGGTCTTAGTCTTCTTATCGATTCCGTCTACGGAGAACTCTAGTACTGCTTTTGTATATCCCTTCTTGGATAGATCTGGCTTCTGTACGATAGTTACCTTGACTGAACCGTCTGCAGGAATGTTGCTGAACTTAGCCTTATAATCCTCGAGTGTTGGCGCCTTGCCATCTACATCGATAGCCTTTGCATTCACTCTCTGAGGTGTAAATGCTACTCCGCCGTCCTCATCATCATCCGCGATTCCGTCATGATCTTTATCTCTGTATATCCAGTATGTGTACTTTCTAACTAGAAGCTTGCCATTCTTCTTAGCCTTGAACTTCAGATTTACAGTCCTAAACATACCACCGTCACCGTCCCAGTTGTCATCATCAACTACTGGTGTACCAGTGATGGTAGTGCCGTCAAAGCTGAGTCCCTTAGGGAGTCCTTCTATTGTCGTCAGCATCTCTGCGTTCTTATCGAGGCTTGTAACTGTAGCTGGCTTAATTGGCACACCCTGAGTCCATTTAGGTCTGCCTGGCTCGTCAAGAACTGTCTCGATCACCTTGCTATCTACCTCTACTTCAGGAATCTCTTCTTCTGCATCAGGAGCTGGATTCTTAACGTTAACCATCACGCTTGCTTTGCTCTTCTTGTCGATGCCATCTACGGAGAACTCTAGTACTGCTTTTGTATATCCCTTCTTGGATAGATCTGGCTTCTGTACGATAGTTACCTTGACTGAACCGTCTGCAGGAATGTTGCTGAACTTAGCCTTATAATCCTCGAGTGTTGGCGCCTTGCCATCTACATCGATAGCCTTTGCATTCACTCTCTGAGGTGTAAATGCTACTCCGCCGTCCTCATCATCATCCGCGATTCCGTCATGATCTTTATCTCTGTATATCCAGTATGTGTACTTTCTAACTAGAAGCTTGCCATTCTTCTTAGCCTTGAACTTCATAGTTACTGTCTTAAACATACCGCCGTCACCATCCCAGTTGTCGTCTTCAACGACTGGTGTGCCGGTGATAGTTGTGCCGTCGAAGCTGAGTCCCTTAGGGAGTCCCTCGATTGTAGGCTGTAGTACAGCTTCCTTATCTAGGCTTGTAACTGTCGCACCCTTGATTGGAATACGCTCAGTCCACTTAGGTCTGCCTGGCTCGTCGAGAACTGTCTCGATTACCTTGCTGTCTACTTCTACTTCGGGTAGATTCTCATCTGGATCTGTTGTCCCTGGATTGTCATTTCCACCATTATTCTCAACAAGCTGCTTATCTGCCTCTGTGCCGGAAAGCTGGAATGTTACAAACAGCGCAGATGGCGCATTAGGATTTTCATCGTTTACTACAGTGTACTTAACCTTTCTATTTACAGGTTTCTTATCTGCTCTGTACTCGTAGCGATGTCCTTCCTTGGAAACCAGGCGAACCTTAACATTTTCAAACTCGAACGCTGTAGGTGCATCTACAACCTGCTGATCATCGATCTTGCGGTCATCTACTGAATCCATCTTTACAGAGTCTATCTTGTACCACTTCGAACCGTCCTTGCTGTACTCAAGTCCTACGATGTAGTCTCTGCTGTAACGTCCAACTAGGATTCTGAAGCTGTCATAAGATAGCGATTCCTTGTGAACCACTCTCGCCTTGATAACCTTCTTGTCACCATAAGCCTTGAGATCGCTGCCGTTTTCGATTGCATTTCCGTCCTCGTCAGTGATGCTGAGTCCGTTTGCTGCAAATTCATCCCACGAAGCTTCCGTTACTGTTCCGTCCTTCTTAACAACCTTGGCCTTAAGCTCAGAGAAGTCAACTGTGCTACCAGTGTTAACCTCTACTGTCTTGGTCTTAGGCGATACGATTGCAACTTCCTTCACGTCAGAGTTAGTTTTCTGATCATGTGCAGATTTATTGCTAGCTTCCTTAGTTGCTGCAGAAATTCCGCTCGCACTAACTGTAGCTCCTGTTACACTATCGAACATCTTCTTGCCTTCGTAGCGGTCGCTCATGTAAGCCTTTACAGTTCTCGATATGAGTGTGAGGTCAGATTCAGGATTCTTTCCTGATAGTCCACTTAGCATGCTCACATACTTGTCGCCAAATAGTTCCTTAACCTTAGCCTTAGGATCGCTGCTCTTTCTGATTGCCTCGAAATACTCACGATAAAGTCCCATCTTCGCAATATTCCAACGTCCCTCCTTACCCTGTAGGAAAGGTAGTACGTTCTCTGCTTTGCTTCTAAATGGTCCCATGTCATCACGATAATCCTCGCCTATTCCGACTCTAAGGCTAGATATCTCGCCATCCTTAACCGTAACGTAAGTCTTGATTCCACCTGGATTGAGGTATCCAATACCTATTCCTGTGTACTCACCATCCTTTAGCTTATCTCCTGGATAGTGCTTACGTAGTGCTGCATCAACATATGCTGGCTCTCCAGTCTCAGGGTTAACTGCTGGAGTTGTATTATCTGTGCTTGGCTTATTGTCTTCGCTTGGTTTACTTGGATTGCTACTAGCATTAGTAACGCTTGACTTGCCAGCACCAGCAAGTGCATTTCTCACTGCATCGATAATTCCACGGCTAGAATAGGTAGCACCAGAAACTGTATCTACACTCTTACCCGGACTTCCGAGCAGTCTACCGATTACAGCCTTTGCACGGTTAAAGAAAGGTGCATCGTCGCTGTGCGATAGGATGTCTACGCTAGTAATATTACCGCCAGATACGGTTACACGAACTCTAATCGGACCGTTGAAGCCCTGACCTGATCCTGTGTAAACTCCATCATTGAGGTTAGCACTTGCAATAGCAAATGAACCTGCGGCATTACCCTTTCTACCCTTAGCTGATCTAGCATCCTTCTTAACTGGTGTAACCTTAGCCTGCTGCTTAGAACCCGCCTTCTGAAGGGCATCTGCAACAGCCTTTTTGATCGCATTCGAAGAGATAGTCGCTCCTGAAACAGAGTCAACGTTTACATTGCCACTGCTCAGTATCTTGCCTATGACAGCTTTCGCCCTGTTAAAATACTCTGGCGTTTCTGTCTGGGATACAACCTTGATATCTGTCAGCTTTCCACCCTTAACGGTGATGCGAACAGTAAGGGGTCCACCGTAACCGGTTGCAGTACCCTCGTATTCTCCATCCTTAAGACCGTCTGTGGAAACCTCTGAACCAATTGCCTGAGCTTCCTTGGCAGCCTTCTCTTTGGCAGCGTTGTTCTTCTCTACGACTGAAACAGCCGAGTATGCCATCGCAACTGTAACAGCCGCGGCAACAATAAAAGACAACACTCCCTTGAAACCTGTAGTCTTCATCTTTCCTCCTGTGAATAAATAGTATTATATTTATAAGTTAGACTTATATTACAAAAGTTAGTTCAATTGAACTAATATATAATGTATTTTAATGCAAATACCACAAAGTTGCAATAATTTTTTGCACCAATATATTTACTTATTTTGTCTAGAATTTAGGGGTGAAAACACAACTTTAAAAGGGCGGGCACTGGGCCCACCCTTTTAAAGTGTGTGTGTAAAAAAAAGGAATTCAAGCTTATTTATAAGCTAATCCAGCTACATTGTACCATCGATATAGTAACCGAATGGTATGACTCTTTCGAATGCGACTTTCTGCCAATCTTCCTTGAAGTTCTCAGTCTCCGTTAGGTAGACGCCTGGTTCCTTGAAGTTCCCAATATCCGTTAGGAAGAAACCTGGATCCATAAAACGAATAATTATGTAATCCGAATTCTTCTGATCCCATGAATTGCCGTGGCTAAAATCGATTCCATGACCTGTATTCTTAGTTACGATTGCTTCGAGCAGATGTGCCGTAATGGAATTAATAGGTACTGACATATCTGGCTTATCGAAGAAACCCTTCTTAGTTTCACTTGTGTATATAGCAAAGTTGTTGATAGATCCGGTTGCAACACAGACAACTCTCTTAATCTGATCTATATCGACTTCGTGCTTTGCACCTACAATCTTGTTACCGCGGAGCTTAATCTGCTTCTCCTTGAGCGAATGTCCCAATGTAACATCTATACTACCGATGTTATTAGGGAATTCCTTTCCAAGCTTATGAGCAGCGAAGGCAACTAGCAGAGTCTTGGTCTCCCTTATGTTGTGTCCTTCATAATACGGATTAGTGTCCAGTGTTATATCTATGCTCTTCTTGAGCGGATCTACACTTGTGAACATGAGCATATAATTATTGTTAGAATTACAGTATCTCGTATGATGAATAGTCAGAACATCATCGAAATTAATCTCGAGTACACCTTTCTTCTTATGTGTGTAAGTGCAGCCATCACTACGCACCTCAAAGGTATAGTCAGGATTCTCAAATTTCACAACATCGGTATCAAATAAGCTAATCATGTAGTTCTCCTTACATCATCTCAATTCTATTGAGTATGTCCGTAAACATGTAAAGATAATCGTTTTACCGTTTATTCTACTTTACGTCGTAATTATAAACCTATTTTGCCTATATGTCTTTAGGTTTTTTCAAAAAGTGAATATTAGTGCGAAAATAGTGCAAATTTTTCCGTTTTTTGGTGCTTTTTTACCTTGTGCTATTCACACTCTGGCACTCTAAAAAAGCTTTTTGATATCTCAGGCATGTTAATAATATTACTTCTCGTTCAGTTTGGTTATCGCCTGGTCGTACGAGATGCATAGCGCATCATTGAAACTGAACTTCTTCCACAGCGATACGTTGGTTTCTTCTCTATTAGTACTGAAGATGATGGCTTTATCGAGCTGGGCAAATGAATTTGTGAATGACTTACCTCCATCTGCGTTTGGTACGGTTTTGCCGTTTCTCTTGTATACATCGGTGATTTTTCCACTGTCATCGTGTCCAACTACATTGGATAGAGTTTGAACTAGTTCAAGTTTTGAATTCTTCATCGTATACTTGTGTATGTTGTAAAACATACTATCATCGCCGTTTGAATCATATATGTATAGAGAATTTGCCTCTTTACCCTTGTATACGACATATGAAGTGCCCGCTGCAGCTTGTTGATCCGCAAGTTTGCCACTATATGAGCCTTCATTAAAACCATCGTAGCTGAGTTCTACGGCTTCTTTGCCATTATATGTATAGATGTGCATCTGTGCATCATATTCATTGTTTGCAGTGAAGAAGAACAGCTCCGAAATTTTATCTCCGTCTATATCGCATAGTGCTATCGGTCTATCGATGCCGCGGCCGTTATAAGTATCCTTGCCAGGAACAGTCTGCCATGAATATGCTTTGATTGCTGTCTGATTCTGCTCTATGATCGTCTTGTACGCCTGATATGCAGCCTTTCTTCTCTTCTCTAGCTTCTCTGTCACACTTGACTTTGAAGGCTTTTTCTCTTCTTTCTTAGGCTCTTTCTTGCCGCAGCCTGCGAGCGAGAATATGAGCATTGCAGATAGTAAAATAACGAAAAGGGCTCTTATGCGAGTTTGCTTGTTCATGGTGTTCCTCCGGCTTCCTCCAGCAACTTTTAGTTTGTTTGATTTGCTTTAATTATAGCGGTTATTGATTCAGTAAATTATACCATAGTTGAGTACGGTGTTTGGCAAGCGCGGTTCGGTTTCTTTGCTATATGTATACGAAAATGTTATTTCAACTAGTCAGTTGAAAATTATTGCTATGAGGTTTACCATAGAGCAAGAAATAATTGGTTACATGCCTAGCGGTATGGGTCAGGAGGTTAAAATGCTGTTAATCGGAGTACGAGGAGATGGGAATTGGTTACTATCACAGTGGGACCTTACATATGCTACCGGTTGGGAGAGCATTTGCAAGGCTACTGCCAAGATGTACGATTACTACGACGACAAGGAAATGCCCGTTGAGATATTAACTGATAATAATCTATTAGATATTCATTCGAAGGAAGACATTATGAGAATCGAGGAAGCTGGTAATCTAACTGTTAGAGGATTTTCTACGGTGTTCAAGCTGCCGCTGATGATTACTTTTTATAACCAAACTAAGACTGTGTATGTGAATATTGCACAGGCTACTGAGGAATTTGCATATGCCGATTACGAAAAGTTTAATAAGTCGCTATGTCAGTATCTCGATAGTGTTGAGATGGCGATGTATGAGTAGGGTCAGAGTTATTCACAATATTTATTCTATTTTTATTTGAAAATATCTAATTCTTATTTCAAAAAAGTAGTTGTCTTTGAAATAAGGATTTTCTTGTATGGTTAGTATTTCAGAAATTCTGTGTTTGAGAGAAGAAAAAATCAGGCGCGAGCCTGATTTTTTGCATTCTGTTTTGATTCGAGGTTAGTTACTTGTCCGCCTTAGATACACTGTGTCTGTGGTATTTGGTAAACTCGCGGTAGAATACGCCTCGGGTCATGGCGAGGATTGCGTATACTAGTGCGGAATTCATGTATCGTTTCATGAGGTTCTCCTTTGGTGAATAGTTTTATGACTATATTTTTAGTATTTAACCCTCTAATCAGTTTCCTCTTCATCCTCTGATGCATCCATACCACCACTCAAGATGAAATCTCTAAGTAGCTTATCAATCTTTATGCTAACTTTTGGGGGTATAAGCTTCACGCCTTCGATTCTCTCAAAATATTCTTTAGCTTTCGTCTTATCGACCGTTTGCTTAAGTTCATCGTATCTACCAAACTCATTTAGATTTGAGTCATTGAGCTTCAAACTCATAATATCCGTGAGCTTCTGTTCATCAAGGCCAAGGTTCAGTGCCATTTGGTGAATCTGATCAGTCTTTGCACGTAGCATGTAATCGTTTATATAATCCCTTAATGTCTTGTCAGGGCTGATATTTACATCCCCTCTCTGAATATCATGAAGGAATAGATAAGCATACTTCTGCTCTTCTTGGGTAAGCATAGCAAACGACTTATTAAGTTCAGATTCTGCTCGTTCAACGTCCTCCTCGCTTACATCTTCTGCTCTAAGAAGCTTCAGATACTTGTCAAAACGCGAATTCATATAATCTGAATCGATTACGCCAGTATCCATCTCTGTTATATAGCTCTCTAAATCATAAGGCGCCATGTCATCAAACGGTGGATTAGGTCCACTTTGATCTATCTCCTTATACCTAAGAACTAATATATCATAAGTATTTTTACTAATTGAAACGTAAATTATCTCTCCAGATACTTCATCAGTATATGAGTTCTTATCCCATGTGAAGCCTTGAATTTTCGCTGATTCTAAAAAGATATTTAACTGATTAAAGTCTTTTGCAAACTTCTTTATCGACTCTACATCATCTGGTAATTTCTCGAAATTATCTATTCCAGAATTCGCAAAAATCACGGTAATACTTTCAAATATTATATTTACCTGTACAAGATTTTCAGTTAGATGCTGAACAAACAGACCTAATGGCTTATCGCCCGAATACAGCTTTACTGCATCACTAATATTCTGATCCATAGTATGTGGCTTTCGATAATATCTAATAGTTCCAAAAGGCTTTTCGTGCCCAAACAGCCTATTTGTACGCGAAAAAGCCTGGATAATATTCTCATACTTCAGCACCTTATCTAGGTACAGAGTGTTAACCCATTTTGAGTCAAATCCAGTTAACATCTGATCGACGACAATTAGCAAATCAATCTGCTTTTCGGGCTCTCTCTCGATTCTCTCATAAGGCTTCTTGTGCGCTAATCGTGCAGCTATATCCTTTTTCATTTTTGCAAATGTAGGGATTGTAAAAGATTGCTCGTACATCTCGTTATAGTCAGTTATTATCTCTACGAGCCCATCTTCCTTAATGCGGAAATTACCGTTATTATCAATATTCGAATCGAACAGCGCAGTAACTTTAAGTTTTGGTAACATCTCTTTCATGAGTCGATAATATTTAATTGCCTCATTTATACTACTTGTAGCAAATATTGCATGGAACTTACCATTTCTACTTAAAGTTAGCCAGTTTTCTGATATATCTTGAACTACAGCCTTAGTATGAGCTTCTGTCTCATACTGAGCATTAGGAACGTAGTCTTCAATTCCTTTGATGCTTTTGCCATTTTCATCTTTGTATGACGCCATCTTAACCTTGCTAGAGTCCATATAGTGATAATATATTTTCCTCTTCTCAGGCTCTTTAATAGCTTCTTCTACAGATTTTGCGTCAGCCATCTTAAGTGCAACAGCAGTTCTCAGATCTTTATCTCTGAACGTTAATACCTTGTATGGATCGAACCCTAGAACATTTTTATCCCTTATTCCATCAGCGATACTATATCTATGAAGTTCATCTCCAAATACAGTTGTCGTTGTATTCTTCTTTTTCTTATTCTCATCCTGAATTGGTGTACCCGTGAATCCGAAGAATATCGCCTTTGTAAATGTATTTTTGATGGTAATCAGCATGTCTCCAAATGTCGAACGATGTGCTTCATCCACGATAAATACGAGACGCTTTTTGTTTATCATCTCAATATCATGAGCATTTAATCCGCCTTCTTCATCTTTTATATTGCTCATCTTCTGAATAGAAGTAACGATGAGTGTATCTGCAGGAGAACTACTCTTTAGCTTTGATATAAGAACATTAGTATTTTCAGTTGCTTGAACATCTTCGTTCTCATCGGCAAACCCACGGTACTCCTTAAGTGACTGAGTGCCGAGTTCAATTCTGTCCATAAGGAATATTACTTTATCAGCATCCTTAGAGCTAGCAATAAGCTGAGCCGACTTAAAACTGGTCATAGTTTTGCCTGAGCCAGTCGTATGCCAGATGTAGCCGCCAAGCTGATTGTCACCCTCCCACTTTGTCTTTGCGACTTTGTCAGAAATAGCATTAGCCGCAAAATACTGATAACTACGCATAACCTTCAGAACCCCGTCTGAATCATCGGCAACTGTATAAAATCCTATTAGCTGATGAGCCATAGGAATAGACAGTAGCGTGGAAGCTACTTTGTCCCATTCATTAATCGGCTCATTATTGAAGTCTGCCCAGTGGAAATAGTAATCGGTATTGAACTTACCTTCTGGTCCAGGATTTGCAAAGTATACGCCTTCATTTGGCTCCATTGCTACAAATATCTGAACTAATGAAAATAGTCTTGTGAAAACACCTTCATGTGAGTATTTTTCTATTTGGTGATAGGCTTGGCTTACCGGTATTCCACTCTTCTTAAGTTCAATATGAATTACAGGCATACCGTTGATAAGAAGCATCAGGTCTCCGCGACGGTCATTTAGAATTTTTGACTTCGTTGGAAACTTAGGCTGCTGTACTATCTGATATCTGCTTTGACCTGCAGCGATTTCTCTTCGATCATAAATTTTAAGACTGACTTCTTTACCAAAATGAAGTGTGTCATCTGGATTATCTCGAACGATAGAAACACTCTTGCCATTGATGAAGCCATTTAACTTAAGTGGTGTTCTAAGCGCTTCTATCTGTTCTAATATCTGCTGCATTTCACTATCAGTTAGTGGATAGTCATTAAGCCTATCGATATCACGATTATTCTCAAAAAGGATGTTTGCCCAGTTATCTAGTAAGTCCTTTTCTGTATAGTTCTTAAGGACTTCTTTTTCCCAGCCTTTTTCAGATAATATTTTTATTAAAGCTTCTTCAAAGTCAGCTTCTTTATTAAAAATCATAGAGTTTTCCTCCGTATTTTAAAGATTCATAGTTTTCGCTATACGAACATCTTCTCAAGGCATGCTTTTTTGAGATTTTTGAGCTTTTCAAGCTTACGCTGATGAAGGGTGATAAGGTTGTCAAGGTTCTCGAAATAAATTCCTATCTTCTTTTGCTCATCGAATATTGGAAGAGCGATTTTGAGACTTCCAACCTGTTCAAGAGATAAGTTCGGCTGTGCACCGATAGTTGGATTCTTTTTTATATAATCCGACACTACCTTACCCTTGAGATATGTTTTTATGTACTGCAGCTCATCATTTTTAAGTCTAATTATTGCTAATGCTTGATTCGTATTTGCCGGTAGAATATTTGATTTTACTGAGGTTACACGTCCTAACGTTCCTGCAATGGAGAAAAGGATATCACTTTCCTTGAGTTGCGAACGTCGCAGATAGCCTTCGTGTTCTTCATAGGTGATTTTTTGAGTGATTGTTATTTCACCAGATGATTCATCGATACTCTCAATTTTAATGAAATTTACATTTCCGAGATTAGATTTATCTAGCGGAGTTGTTCCCTTAGTAATTAGAGAGGTAATATCACCTAACTTACGCTGTTCCCAAGCTTCAGTAAAACCTTTAAAGCGTATCTCTGGTACATCAGCCCCATCTTTCGGGAACATTTTTTCGAGCATTGCCTTTTTAACATTAACTAGCTTGTCATACTTACGCTGATGAAGGGTGATAAGGTTGTCAATGTATGAAAAACACTTACCAATAGTTATCTGCTCATCGATAGATTTTGGTATAGCCATATCCGTATTATGAAGAGCAGACTTTGATATCGAAGTCACTTTTATTCCCTGCATTAACGGTTTTAACTGATTATGATATGCTGGCGAATTAATGTAATATCCCAAGAACATTGGCCCGTATTTTTCTTTCGGCCGGCATGCTATCGTATGAAGACCTGATAGAAGTCTCACTCCTTCTGAGCCCTGTATTTCTGTGCATTTTCCTACTGTATCATCTTCTGCCGTATCTGCAATGATGATATCCCCATCTTGTAAAAATGAACTTTTAAATTTATCTGCTTTTGTGTCATCAGATATATAAGGCAAGTCTATTTTCGATGCATCTATATAGTCACCGAACTTAATCAGAACATCTCCGTAATGAACATTCTTTACCGTTCCACTCTCATAGTTTAAATCAGCTCTCGATAACGTATTGTTTTGTAATCCATCAAAGACTTTATCAAACTTACGCTGTTCCCAAGCATCAGTAAATCCAGCGAATCTAATGGCTGGTTTTTTCGATTTTCCTGCCATTTTATTCACCTCCGAGAAGCTTTTTGAACTCAGCAAGTCCAAGCATGTCAAATTCGTTCCCTTCCAGCTCGTCAATCATCTTTGAAAGCTCTCTTTCCGTGCTTTCAATTTCATTTTCAAGTTCAGCTAGTGTAGAATCGTACTTCTTTGACAGTGCTTCCACTTTTGACACAAGATCAGACACTATTCTTTCAGGAAGTTGCATAAGGTTGCTGATTAGCGGATTAATCCATTTCTCTCTAAGCAACAATACAATCTGTTCATCTGATAGATTTTCTATAATTTCTTTAGTTCTTTCCTCAAGTAGTGCTTTTTCTTTTTTTATTTCTGATTTTAAGCCCTTTTCTTCTGTATTGAGTGCCATTACAGACTTTAGTTTTTCTTTTGTCTCACTATCGACGCTGTCGTTCTTAAGTGCTTTTTTAACTTCTGAAAAAACAAAGCTGTCTTCATTTACACATTCAAGCTCTTTTTCTTCCTCAGATAGATTGTCAAAGGCTTCTTCGTATTCAGAAATAATCTCAGCCAATCTATTTTCTTTATCTTCTATAGACTTCGTTTCATCTGAGAGCAAAATTCTCTGAACCAGCTCAAATGGTATGATTCTGCCCTTCCAGCCTTCTTGAACTTCTTGCTCTTTGTTATCTTTCTTCTTGATAACCATATTAGGATCTACAACCCTAGTTGCATTAAATCCTTCTGTCTGGATAATTTCTAGGTCGATAGCTATATTTGCCCAATCATCATCGAGAAGCTGATATGCCTCGTACTTATCAACTAGCGGAATACCTGTTAGTCTAGAAAAGATATTTTCAGCGAGAGCCTCTTCCTTCTTAGATATGTTAATATTATCCATTTGCACGATAAGTGCATCATGTAAATAATCGTCAAGTCCGTCAAATGCATCTTTAAATTTATTTTCGAAGCCTTTGATGTCATTATGCTCTTTGATTGCTTTTTTTACATCATCACGAGTTACCCTGCAGTAAGCAGAGGATGTAGCTTCAAGCAAACTGATTTTGAGCGTAGGAAACGCCTTCCAGTAATCATTTAAAAGTTCGACCTCTGAATTTGGAATCCCTCCAAACATCGACGAGAATATATCCCATGATTCAGCAGCTTCTGATGAGTCCACATATCGTGGAATATTAAGGTTATAATCATTGCTTCTTATTTCATCACGGCTAACAACTCTGGAGAACTTATCAATATCCTCTCTACGTGTTACTACGTCAACAATTCTCTTAATATCGGAGGCACGAAGTTTGTTATTCTTGCCTTCTTTCACGAAGCCTTTTGAAGCATCAACAAAAAGAATATCTGTATTGGTTCTTTTTTGCTTCAGAATTATAATAATAGTTGGTATTCCTGTGCCATAGAAAATATTTGCCGGAAGTCCAATAATTGTATCTATTTGATTCTTTTCAATTAGGTTCTTACGGATCTCACCCTCTTCGCCACCACGGAATAAAACACCGTGAGGAAGAACGATACTCATGATTCCTTCTGGTTTCAGGTGGTATAGGTCATGAAGCAGAAAAGCATAATCTGCCTTACCCTTCGGAGCAAGACCATATCCAGCGTATCTAGGATCTGTTTCTTTGTCCTGAGGTGACCACGCCTGGGAATAAGGAGGATTTGACACAACTGCATCCACGTAAAGCGGGTCATATGAACCTATCGGGTCATTTTCATCGAAGTACGGCCAGTCATTTTCTAATGTATCACCATTTCTAGTTACTATGTTGTATGCTTCAATTCCACGCATTATAAGGTTCATACGAGTGAGGTTGTAAGTGTTCTGCTTGAGTTCCTGAGCATAGTACTTAATCTTATTTTTTCCCTCAATGTACTTAGAAGCACTTAAACCGATATTGATCAATAGAGAACCTGAGCCACTAGTTGGGTCATAAATTTCAATTTTATCTCTATCCTTTAAGTGTTCTGCTACTATTTCAGACATAAGTAACGATACTTCGTGAGGGGTGTAGAATTCACCAGCTTTTTTTCCTGCGTTTGCTGCGAATTTCTCGATGAGGTATTCATAGATGAATCCAAGCACGTCATACCCTTGCTTTCCATCCATTGGAATATCTTTTATCAGATATATAAGATCACTTATTGACTTCGTCTGAGAAGCAGCGCTATCTCCAAGTTTGCTCAGCCCTGTCTGCAGTGTTTCGAAAATGCCATCAAATACGCTATTATGTGTTGGATTAACTAATCTTGTAAAAGCAGAAAGTGCATCTCTAACATCTGAAACGCTAAAATCCGAGCCCTTTTCAATCCATGTCGAGAAGAGGTTTTCATATGCAATATAGTATCCAAGGTTTTTCTGGATACTCTGAGTTGTCTCGTAATCTTCTTCTTTTAATTCAGACATATATTCATCTGTCCAATCATTAGCTTTTAAGTACTTAACCTCCTTTTCAGAGAGGAATTTATAGAAAATAAACCCTAGAATGTAGTCTTTGTACTCATTTGCTTCTATTTTAGAACGCATTTTATTTGCCGATTCCCAAATTTTAGAAGCTAATTGCTGCTTGTTCATGTGCAACCCCCATCCAAACATGTCTTGTAATTCATATAAAGTTTAAAACAAAGATAAATATAATATTTATTCACTTTTAGCATTGTTTTTATTATACGTCCAAAATAATGATTTTCAAACTTATCTGTATAATATCGGATGTATATTTATTGTTTTTTATCAGTTTATAATTAGGAGGATGTCGTACATATGCTTGGGAACAGCGTAAGGTTGGAGAATTATTTAGAGTTACCCGTGGGTATGTTCTTGCAGCTACTCAAACAGACACAACAAAAACAGACGAAAATCCTTATCCGGTCTATTCTTCACAGACAAAAGATAGAGGGTTGATGGGATACTACAAAGACTATCTTTATGAGGATGCAATTACTTGGACAACTGACGGCGCTAACGCAGGAACAGTCAATTATAGAGTTGGAAAGTTCTATTGTACCAATGTTTGTGGAGTTTTGCTGTCAAACGAAATAAAGGCAAATCAGATGATAGCAGAAGCCTTGAACAATGTTGCAAAAGGATATGTGTCTTATGTTGGTAATCCAAAACTGATGAATAATATAATGGCTGAGATTGTAATTCAGATACCAACACAAACAGAAGAACGAGAACAGCTATCTTCGTTTTTTATCAACCTCGACAACCTTATCACCCTTCATCAGCGTAAGCGCATTTTTCATTTATTTGGAGGAAATTATGCTGAATACTATAAATAAAAATAAGCTATTTTACGATTACTACACACAGTGGATAACAGTTTATAAGGAGGGTGCTATAAGACCCGTAACTATGAATAAATATTTACTTACGAAAGCGTGGATAAAGAAACTCGCTCCATCGTTAAGGGTAAAAGATATGACAAGAATAACCTATCAAAAGTTATTAAATGATTATGCCGAACTACATGAAAGACAGACAACGATGGACTTCCATCATCAGTTAAAAGGAGCCATTTTAGATGCAGTTGATGAAGGACTTATCGAAAGGGATCCAACACGAAAAGCAATCATTAAGGGAAAAACACCACGTCAAAAGAAGACTAAATACCTAAATCAATTTGAGTTGCACAAGCTACTATCGGAATTAGATTTAGGTCAGAGTTTAAATTGGGATTGGTTTATTTTACTTGTTGCAAAAACGGGCATGCGCTTCTCTGAAGCTCTTGCTATAACTCCAAACGACTTTGATTTTTCAAAACAATCTCTATCAATTAATAAAACTTGGGACTATAAAGGTGGCTCAGGATTTATGCCGACGAAGAATCTATCATCTGTCAGAAAAATCCAGATAGATTGGCAAGTCATAGTGCAATTTTCTACTCTAGTTAAAGGGCTTCCTGAAGATGAACCTATCTTTATATCGGGAAATGTTTATAACTCAACGGTAAATGATATTCTTACTAGACATTGCAATAATGCTGGTATCTCGATTATTTCTATACATGGCTTAAGACACACTCATGCATCACTGCTTCTATTCGCTGGTGTATCCATAGCCAGTGTTGCTCAACGACTTGGTCACTCTAGTATGACTACAACACAGAAAACATATCTTCACGTTATTAAGGAACTTGAGAATAAGGATGTTGATTTAGTTATGCGTTCTTTATCTAGTTTAAACTAGGTTTAAAAACTTACGCTGATGAAGGGTGATAAGGTTGTTTAGGTTCTGTACAAAAGACGATATTTTTTGCTGCTCCCTGATTGATGGAACTGGAACGACTAACTCATAATAATCTCCCAAATTGTAATTAGTTCTTCCATCACCAGTTGAAATCGCCACCGCCCATTTTTTATGTTTATCCGTATTGAGGAATGTACATAAGTAATTTGGGGCAATTATTTGCTGGTCTGGACGAGTTACTATGGTAGCAAAACCTATTGATTTTGCTTCATTTTCGGTTATAACAGCAGAAGTGCCGACGTCACCAGTATGAACTGTTATTACATCACCAACTTGGTGCATTCGTGACTCGTTATCCTGAGCAAACGAATTTTCCAAGTATATTGGATTATCTCCAAATTCAAATCTCCAGTCCTTGATGTCAGAATTTCTTATGAGCAAAGTTCCTTCGCTGGTGTAGTGTTTTGTCATAGTTGTGACCAAACCTATATAGATTTTGCCTAGTTCCGTAACCTTACGCTGTTCCCAAGTATAATTAATATAGTTTGCTTTATCAATGTGTAAACCATCAGTTAAGTATGCACGTCTACAAAGCTTGCATAAACGATATCCAATACTCAAAATCATATCATGGTAAATAAATAATGCCGCTGCACTCAACATCGAATATTACTAATCAACTATTCTTCTATACCGAAATGTATAAATACTTTAAATTAATATAATTCGTCTTTATCCAATATTTTTATTGCATGTTATTTTTAAAATCCTCTATAAAGCTAACATTTGCTTTTTTCATTTCCCTCCAATCCCCTGATAAATTCCCTTGGGATAATACTTCATAGCAGAAAATCCAATAACGGTCCATATCTCCTTTCTTTAAAGATTTTGCCACTTTTTTTATTGGTTTTACTTGTGTTGCTCTATCATTCCAGTTATTTTGCTTCATGAAATAAATCCAAGTTATTAGTAAAAGTACACAGTCTTTACTAGAAAAAATATACCTTTGCTCCTCCTGATAATTATTTTGAAAAGTATCAATAGTAAAATCATATTTAATAGCATAATATATTGCGTAACACATACTTTCAAAATCATTTTTAATTTTTGCTTCCTCATAAATTGTTTCTGCAAATATTTTTATATCCTCTTTTTCAACATTATATGGATTAAATACATACTCTTCCATCAAGTGCATAAGATAAGGATATATTACTGCCATATGCATAAGACGTTTTGCTGCCAAATCCTTTCCATTCTTTGAAAGATTTAAGCATTTTAATTTTTTTATAGCGTAATTAATTATTGCAAGGTTATTTTCTTCTGATGCTAAATTCAATGCTGTATCTATAAACTTATTTACATTATGATAACTAACCTCTCCTGTCTTGCTCTCTGTTGGTAAATCACTTAGCACATGTTTCCAGTTTTCTTCTATTCCTATCGGTAAGTTAATAATTTTTGTTTTTTTATGATTTAATGACAAATCAAATTCCATTAGTGCTTCTTCAAGGTCTCGAAGAAATAGATTTGCCTCTTCATTATTCGAAATAAAGCAATCATAATCATCAATATGCCTAATAAATCTATAACCCTTATCATAAAGTTTCTTATCAATAACTGTTAAAATAATTTCCGATATAATATTTGATGTATGCGGTCCTACAAGCAATCCATGTGTTTGACCATTTTTCATATCACTGCATAATTGATCAAGGCTGTTGTACCAGCATTTTTCATTAATAGTTTTTTTTGCATTATCTTTTCCTACTAAAGCCCATGGAATTGAATGTGAATAAATACTTGGGAAACAATTTGAAATATCTGCTTGAACAATTAATCTACTCACATTTTTACCATTAATCAACAATTCTGTTTCTGGATTTCCATCAAACCTCCAATTTTTATAGTTCATTTCAAAAATACACTTTTCACGATATTTCTTTCTAATATGAATCCTACTAATGCAAAACGCCTGCCCATTTGTTTGATTACGAAAATGATTACGTATCTCATCCCAATTTCTACTTATTTCAGAACATAATCTCTGGTACTTAAACGGATTTGGTATACCCATTACTCTCGGAATATTTATATTTCGCATTACACGAAATGATATATGTTCATTCCAACCCTTACTAAAATTAACGTTTGAATCCTTACAGTACTTAAAAAAGGGAACTGAAGTGAAGATTGGCGGAAGTTTTTCAGCAAAAAAGCCATATGCCAGCAACCCCTCATATAGTTCGTCAGATGATATTTCATCTATATATTCCATGTATGTTTTACTCATATTTACCTCAACACTTATTTAATTATTAATATCCCTAACAGAAATGTGCTTTACAATAAATCACTAAGACGCTAACTACCTCACGTTTCTCTACGTTGTTAAATGCACTAATATTTAAACTTTTAGAAGAACTGATTGAATCTTTTTCGATCAATTGTATTCAGCTTTCAAGGTTCAAAATGTTAGTTAGTGTTCAATTTACAGTTGCAATTTATGATTCATTCATTTATATAATCTGATATCTTAAGCCCTTGCTTACACTTCTCATGAATATTACCCTTTTTAAACCCCCATTTCTGAACTAACTGTACGATAAATTCTACCCAGTCTGATGTATACAAATAATCATCGTGTGGTTCATCGTAAATACAGTATTTTTCGTTCGTTTCGAATTTTGATATAGAATCTGTTTTGGGTCTAACTTTAAAAGCCTTCCATAAGTCAGTGTGATTATTTATGCCAATAGTTATTCCTGTTTGCTCTTTCACTGCATTTATAACATCTAATGGTTTTAACATGTTTACATTAGAGACTGGCTGTTTGATAATTTTATCTTTTATTATTGCAGTTATTTTATCGTAGTTCTCTTTATCTGCATCATTAAGACTATCATAGTTGACAAATTCAATTGATAATTCAGACCTATTTGTATTACTTACTTTCGGAATTTGTAATAATTTAATACTATATTCTTGACTATTATAAACTTCATCTGATAAATTGGTTTTATATTTATCAATATATTTTTTGATATCTTTCATATCTTTGGAAAGTAATTCTCTTTGTGATTCAATTTGTTCCTTAGCTCTTAAGTGTGAAAACTGCAATGCGTATGCTAAACTTGTATTTATGGAGTAATCTTCACCAAATAAAGAAATCACCATATTTTCATAGTTATAAAGTAGCGACTGACACTCACCAAAAAGTACTATATCAAGTACTTTAGAATCCCAGTGACGATGTTCTATTCTATTTCTAATTCCGATAAAAAATTTTAGGTTCGCAATGGCTGCTTCTGACATATTAGTTTCATTGGTATTTTTTTGATACTGTTTTATACACTCAGCTAATTCCCAAGCTTTATTGTCCCCATCAATTTTCTTAAATCTTCCATTTTTTTCTTTGTAAAAATATCGGTTTCCAATTGTTGATTGAAAATACGCATGAAATAATTTAGTCCACGCAATAATCATCAAAATAATATAGTTTTCAATTCTAAACTGAGTGCGAGGTCTATTATATGTTTCAACTGCAGTAAAAGCACTATTTATAGAACTTTCTAAAAGTGTTCTTGCTTTTCCTTGTCTTAGTGTAATCATAACAACCTCCTATTACAGACAATTACTTTATCACTATTAAACAGTATCTTTTTAAAAACTTTAACCCATATTTCTTATTAATAAAATTGATCATAAATTGCAATTGCAAATTATGAATTATATTTTATTCTTGTTAACTTCAATTAACTTTTGAAGCATCCGCTCCCCTCTTTTTCTCATAAGTTTAATAGATATTTCCTTAAACATATCAAATTCCATATCAGAAAAAGGAACTTCCTTTGATGTTTCCCATATTTCTTCAAAAAAGTTGTCTTCTAAAAATTTTTCAAAGCTGGAGAATTTTTTTTAAATAATTCATGTTGCAATCATAAAGTATGGCTCTTTTTAACGGGTAGTATTCTTTAATATTTTTTATATCTTTTTTATATGCATATTTTGCTATATGATCTAAAAATATATCAGGATAATCATGAGGAAAATGACCGAAATACCCGTTACGATTAAGGTTTAAACTATATTTACGTTTAGTTTTAAAATTAGGGAAGATATTACCAATCACTCTCACATTATCTACGACCGAATCTCTTTTACCAATATACTCGCCATCTTTAACTAACGAAGGCGATTTCCAAGTAAAAATCAAATCTCCCGAAAATTTTTCTTCACAATAAAAATAAAACAAATCTCTATATATTCTTTTTGCCAAGTTGCTATCATCTGATTCAAGTTCATAAGCAACAGCTTTTTCGACATCTTCTTCAGCCATTCCGAGCAGCTTATCAATATTTATTTCATTGCTCATTAATTTCTCCACATTTATAAATTGCTTTTGATGGTTAATTCACTTAGTTATAAAATATAGAATGGTTATAAATTCAAATACCCTAAACTCACAATATACAAATAATTTATCATACATATGCACTTAATCCAATACATATTGTTTTTATAAGAAATCAATATAGACGATATTTTCAATACTAAATATAACTTAAAAATTTTAAATATAACTTCTCTCTTTAGATTACGAAGGTTGTATGTCTTCGCTTGTAACCGTTCAACTGCGCACACTGTTCTTGTTTTATGGGCAGTCTTGGTGGAGGACACACATACTAGCACTAGTTCGCCGTAGACTGTTTCCAATCAGCTTCGCTGTCGCTCGCTTCTTGAACAGTTCTGGCGGAGGAACTACATCGAACCCCAGAGACACCGTAGACTGCACCTACTCAACTGCACACATTGTGCTTGTTTCATGAGCAGTCTTGGTGGAGGACACACATCATCAACCAACACGCCGTAGACCGCAGCACCTCGCCATCGCCCTTTGGGCTCGCCTCGCTGGCGGTCCTGGCGGAGGAACTACATCGGAAAAGGGTGGGTCGCAGTTACGCGACCCACCCTTTTCCGTGTAGTTCCATCATTCAAACTCCACCGTTCCCGGTGGCTTCGAGGTCAGATCGTAGAACACTCTATTCACGTGATCAACCTCATTTATTATTCTATTCATCACCTTCTGCAGCACTGACCATGGAATTTCAACCGCCTCCGCTGTCATGAAGTCCACTGTCTCGACCGCACGAATTGCAACCGCATAATCGTAAGTACGGAAGTCGCCCATTACGCCGACTGATCTCATATTAGTTAGAGCTGCGAAGTACTGGCTAATTGAGCCTTCGAGGCCAGCTTTTGCGATCTCCTCTCGGTAGATTGCATCCGCTTCCTGCACTATCTTAACCTTCTCAGCTGTAACCTCGCCGATGATTCTGATGCCGAGGCCTGGTCCTGGGAATGGCTGACGATCAACCAGATAGTCTGGGAGGCCGAGCTCTCTTCCTAGTGCTCGCACTTCGTCCTTGAACAGCATGCGGAGTGGCTCGATTATCTCCTTAAAATCAACGTGGTCTGGCAGTCCGCCCACATTGTGGTGCGACTTGATAACTGCCGACTTGCCGAGGCCGCTCTCGATGATGTCTGCGTAGATTGTTCCCTGCGCTAGGAAGTCTACTGCGCCTATCTTCTTAGCTTCCTCTTCGAACACTCTGATGAACTCCTCACCGATAATCTTACGCTTCGTCTCTGGGTCTGTCACGCCAGCGAGCTTTGCGTAGTATCTCTCCTGAGCATTTACACGCACGAAGTTGAGGTCGTACTCACCCTTGCTGCCAAATATCTCTTCAACCTGGTCGCCCTCGTCCTTACGGAGCAATCCATGGTCAACGAACACGCAGGTCAGCTGCTTTCCGATTGCCTTTGCCAGAAGTGCCGCAACTACGCTGGAATCAACGCCGCCAGAGAGCGCAAGTAGCACCTTGCCGTCTCCCACCTTCTCGCGGATCTCCGCAATTTCCTTCTCAGCGAAGGAATCCATCTTCCAGTCCTGCTCGCACCTGCACACGCCTAGTATGAAGTTGCTAAGCAGCTCTGTGCCCTCTGCCGTATGATTTACCTCTGGGTGGAACTGCACTGCGTAGTAGCCCCTCGCCCTGTCTTCCATACCTGCAACTGGGCAGTTTTCTGTATGCGCCGTAATCTTAAAGCCTTCTGGCACCTCACTGATATAGTCAGTGTGGCTCATCCATGTTACTGTTTCGTCACTAAGTCCTGCAAAGAGGCCTTCTTTGCAATCTACTGTTGTATCGGTGCGGCCGTATTCGCTCGTCGGTGCTGTTCCGATCTTACCGCCCAGCACGTGTGCCATAAGCTGTGCGCCGTAGCAGATGCCGAGGATTGGAAGCCCTAGCTCGAATACGCCTCTATCGATTGCCGGTGCACCCTCTCCGTATGCGGACTGTGGTCCGCCTGTGAATATGATGCCACATGGGTCAAATTCTTTGACCTTATCTACTGTTACATTTTCAAAATTATGAACTTCCGAGTACACGCCGAGCTCACGAACCCTGCGGGCGATGAGCTGGTTGTACTGTCCGCCAAAATCAATAATTAATATCTTGTTAGCCATTATCGCTCCTAACGTCTTACTGTTGCTACGCTATTGTCCTTGAGTATAACGTCGTGTGCTCCACCCTCGATGATACTTGTTGCCGATACGAGAGTGAGTTTAGCGTTCTGCTGTAGATCTGGAATAGATAGTACTCCGCAGTTGCACATTGTCGACTTAACCTTGTCTAGAGAGAGGTTTACGTTGTCGTGCAGTGTTCCTGCATATGGAACGTAGGAGTCAACACCTTCCTCGAACTTGAGTTTACTATCGCCGCCAAGGTCGTATCTCTGCCAGTTACGAGCTCTCGCAGAACCTTCGCCCCAGTACTCCTTCATGTAGTTGCCATTTACCATAACCTTAGCGGATGGCGACTCGTCGAATCTTGCAAAATATCTGCCTAGCATGATGAAGTCCGCGCCCATAGCGAGTGCTAGTGTCATGTGGTAGTCGTACACGATTCCGCCGTCGGAGCAGATTGGAATGTACTCACCTGTCTTCTCGAACCACTCGTCTCTTGCTGCTGCAACCTCGAGCACTGCAGATGCCTGTCCGCGTCCGATTCCCTTCTGCTCTCTAGTGATGCAGATGGAACCGCCACCGATTCCAACTTTGATGAAGTCTGCGCCGCTCTTAGCTAGGAAGTCGAAGCCTTCCTTATCTACGACGTTACCAGCACCGATTTTAACTGTGTCGCCGTACTTTTCCTTAACCCACTTGAGAGTTCTAGCCTGCCACTCAGAATATCCTTCTGATGAGTCTATTGTGAGCACGTCTACGCCTGCCTCTACGAGCGCTGGGATTCTCTCCTCGTAGTCACGAGTGTTGATTCCTGCACCTACGATGAAGCTCTTGTTGTCGTCGAGAAGCTCGTTTGGATTCTGCTTGTGAGAGTCGTAGTCTTTTCTAAATACAAATGCTACTAGGCATCCGTCCTTGTCCACGATTGGCAGCTGGTTTACCTTGTTCTCCCAGATAATGTCGTTAGCCTCAGATAGAGTGATTCCTGCATTGCCATACACGATGCTCTCGAGAGGTGTCATGAACTCAGAAACCTTAGTGTCTGTGCTAAGTCTGCTCACTCTGTAGTCCTTGCTTGTAACGAGGCCGACTAGCTTGCCGTGTCCTGTACCGTCATCTGTAACCGCTACTGTCGAGTGTCCGGAGTTCTTCTTGATTGCGAGAACGTCAGCAAGTGTGCTGTCAGGCTTTACGTTGGTATCACTTGGTACGAAGCCTGCCTTGTAGGACTTAACCTTCTTGACCATTGCCGCCTGGCTCTCGATTGACTGAGAACCGAAGATGAAAGAAATTCCACCCTCCTTCGCTAATGCAACCGCCATCCCGTCATCAGAAACAGCCTGCATTACTGCGGAAACAAGTGGAATATTTGCCTTGATCTTAGGCTCCTCGCCTTTCTTGAATTTAGTAATCGGAGTCGCGAGCGACACATTCTCAGGCCTAGCATCTGCGCTAGAATATCCAGGCACTAGAAGGTACTCGCTAAATGTTCTTGATGGTTCTGTTAGAACGATTGCCATTTTGCACCTCTCTCTTTCTATATATGAAAATCAAATTGTAAGTTAAGATATTAATTGAAAATTATAGCACAATAGGGTGGTTTTCGGTAGTGGTTGGAGCGGAAAATATAATAAAAAAAGCTGTGGCCGAGCGAATCGCCCAGCCACAACTCTATGATTTAATTTTTATGTAATCACTAGCTTAGGTTATGATTTTGGTTCATTAACTTTCTGTTTGTGACTATCTAATCTCGTATACCCTTTTTAGAAACTAAGTTCTAATCTAGTATATCCCATATTTGTGGCTACACTCTAGTCTTGTGCGCCCTTTTATATCCCCTTGAACTACGCTCTGATTTCGTATGTTCCTTCCTGTGGCTCCTCATATGATAGTCCTGCAGGTTCGAACATTCCCTTTACGATTTCCGTTCTGAGCACGTAGTAGAGTTCATCCTCTTCATTAGCCCAGTGCTGAGCGTGAATGTCCATGTTGCGTCTCCATGTGATGGAGTCGTCTGTCTGACCAATCATTTCATTTACATTGTCGCATGGCATGCCGTCGAGCAGTGTGTTATTGAGGTATCCGAAAGCTACATCTGCCTTAGTACCAGTTGGCACCGCATTTAGCTCGCCGAAGCGTCTAGCTGCCTGCTTTAGGTCCTCTACTCTTGCAGGGTTTGCTGCTGCGATAGTCTGAACTAGCTTCGCATATCTGCTCTCTGCATCTGCAATTCTTGCCTGAAGGCTGCCGTGAATGTTGTCAGGGTCAACCGCCTCTTCAAGCGGACGTCTATCGTAGCTGTGACACTCATTTGCAAGCTCCTCTGTCAGCTCGCTCCATCCCTCTGCCTTTCCAGCATCGATCAGTGCGTCTGTGAGGTCTTCCTGAAATATGATTTTGTCATATAGCCACTGATGTATAGGTCCTAGAAATAAACTCATCGTTACCTCCTATTTACCAAGGAATAGCTCGATATCGTCATCTACTGATCCGATTCCTGCGATTCCGAAGTTCTCAACGAGTACGTTTGCAACGTTTGGTGAGAGGAATCCTGGTAGTGTTGGTCCTAGGTGGATGTTCTTAACACCGAGGTATAGAAGTGCGAGAAGAACGATTACAGCCTTCTGCTCATACCAAGCGATGTTGTAAGCGATTGGTAGCTCGTTAACGTCGTCTAGGCCAAATACTTCCTTTAGCTTAAGTGCGATAAGTGCTAGTGAGTATGAGTCGTTGCACTGACCTGCATCGAGTACACGTGGAATTCCGCCGATGTCTCCTAGGTCTAGCTTGTTGTACTTGTACTTAGCACATCCTGCTGTGAGGATTACTGTATCCTTAGGTAGAGCCTTTGCAAACTCTGTGTAGTAGTCTCTCGACTTCATTCTGCCGTCGCATCCAGCCATTACGAAGAACTTCTTGATTGCGCCAGACTTAACTGCCTCAACTACTGTATCTGCTAGTGCAAATACCTGCTCGTGTGCAAATCCACCCACGATTTCACCTGTCTCGATCTCTGTTGGTGCAGGGCACTTCTTAGCTAGCTCGATGATTTCGGAGAAGTCCTTAGTCTCACCATACTTGCCGTCGATGTGCTTGCATCCTGGGTATCCTGCTGCACCTGTTGTAAATATTCTGTCCTTGTAGCTATCTGCTGGTGGCACGATGCAGTTTGTTGTCATCAGGATTGGTCCGTTGAAGCTATCGAACTCTTCCTTCTGCTTCCACCATGCATTTCCGTAGTTACCAGCGAAGTGATCGTACTTCTTGAATGCTGGGTAGTACTGTCCTGCAAGCATCTCTGAGTGTGTATATACGTCTACGCCTGTTCCCTCTGTCTGTTCTAGAAGCATTTCGAGGTCCTTTAGGTCGTGACCAGAAATCAGGATTCCTGGATTCTTTCTAACACCGATATCTACCTTTGTGATCTCTGGGTTTCCGTAAGCAGATGTGTTTGCCTCATCAAGTAGAGCCATACCATCTACACCGTACTTACCTGTCTCAAGTGTAAGTGCAACTAGGTCATCTACGGATAGAGAATCGTCTAGTGTAAGTGCTAGAGCCTTCTGCATAAATGTATCAACCTCTACGTTGTCCTTGAGTAGAGCATTTGCGTGCTTGCTGTATGCGGAAAGTCCCTTTAGTCCGTAAGTGATAAGCTCTCTTAGAGATCTTACGTCCTCGTTCTCTGTTGCGAGTACTCCAACCTCTGGGCTAGCAGCCTTTGCAGCGAACTCACCAACGCATCCGTTCCACTTAGCAGCCTCTGGAAGCTTGCTTGTATCGTCAAGCTGCTTTAGTAACTGCTCCTTACATGTAAGTGTCTCAACGATTTTAGCTGTGATTGCTTCGTCATCGAAGTTAGCATTAGTGATAGTTGTGAATAGGTTGAGCGAAACTAGGTGATTTACCTGCTCACTTACTTCCTTGCCCTCAGCTCTTAGCTGTGTGGTTACTGCAGAAAGCCCCTTAGTTACGTATACGAGCAGATCCTGTAATCCTGCTGTCTCTGGAAGCTTGCCACAGACACCTCTCATAGTACAACCTGTGCCCTTTGCTGTCTCCTGGCACTGATAACAAAACATACGGTTTTCCATCTGTTTTCTCCTTTCAACTCTTATATAACGTCCATTTGTTTTTTGCTTTAATTAGTGTTTGCTTTAAGTTTGTGCCACAAGCATATCACTAAAAAATGATGGAATCTGTAACCAATGTTACAGTTCCATCATTTTTTCATTGTTTTTGAATTGATACATTTGAATTGCGTCAATTATATTTGGCTTATCAGTTAAGTGCCTCGATTTCTGCAGGGTCAAGGACGTAAATCTTGCGCCCCTTTATCTCGATTAAACCATCGTCCTGCATCTTCATCAGCTCTCTGGAAACTGACGGTCTTGTCACGCCTAGGAACTCAGCTAGTCCTTCCCTCGTCATATTTATTGGCTTGCTCATATCCCTATCGTTATAGACGAGCAGCATCTTGGCAATTTTCTGGCGGAGAGTCGGGCAGGATAGTATCCTGAGCCTCATATTTAGCGCGTATGCATTTCTCGCAAAGCTCATCAGCATATTATTAATCAGCTGATTGTGGTAGCCACAACCATTTCCGCAAGTTCCTGACATGAAGTCACGCGGAAGCGATATGACTTTAGAATCGCAGGTTGCCTGCGCAAATACGCCATACTTCTCCTTGCCTAGAAATAGAAGGATATCTCCAAATACCTCTCCCGTATCAGTGAAGTTTCCGATGACTCTCCTGTTACCGTCGAAGGAGTCATAGCCTATTCTCACTCCGCCCTCAAGGAGAATGTGGAGTCTGTTCGGTTCGTCCTCTTCGGTGAATATCATGTCACCCTTCTTAAAGGAGAGGCAGAGCGCATTACTGCATGTGAAGCAGTTATGAACGTCTTCAACGGTCATGTTCTCAAAAAGAGGGCTGACCATAAGGCGCTCCGCTATTCCTCTATCCGTCTTTGATGATGCTCTTGGTGTCATATTCCTCGCCTATTACATCATGCCCATTCCGCCGCCTGCAGGCATTGCAGGTACAGCTGGCATATCTTCCTTAATCTCTGAGATACCTGCCTCTGTAGTGAGGAGCATTCCTGCTACACTAGAAGCGTTCTGGAGAGCAGATCTTGTAACCTTAACTGGGTCAACGATTCCTGCCTCGATCATATCTACGTACTCTTCTGTTGCAGCGTTAAATCCTACGCCCTTCTTGGACTCTTTAACCTTTGCAACGATTACACTGCCTTCAAATCCAGCATTCTCAGCAATCTGCCTAACTGGCTCCTCGAGTGCTCTCACTACGATTCTAGCACCAGTCTTCATGTCGCCGTCCAGGCTCTCAGCATACTCGGATACCTTATCGATTGCGCAGATAAGCGATGTACCACCACCTGCTACGATACCTTCCTCAACTGCAGCTCTAGTAGCATTTAGAGCGTCCTCGAGTCTGAGCTTCTTATCCTTAAGCTCTGTCTCTGTAGCAGCTCCAGCATTGATTACTGCAACTCCGCCGAGCAGCTTAGCAAGTCTCTCCTGTAGCTTCTCTCTATCGAAATCAGAGTTCGAATCTTCGATCTCACCCTTGATTTTCTCAACTCTCTCTTCGATTTCAGCCTTCACGCCAGCACCGTTAACAATTACAGTATGATCCTTGTTAACCTTAACTGTTCCAGCTCTACCGAGCATATCTACTGTAGATTCCTTGAGCTCATATCCTAGCTCTTCGCTGATTACTGTTCCGCCTGTGAGGATTGCGATATCCTCCATCATAGCCTTTCTTCTATCTCCAAATCCAGGAGCCTTAACAGCTACTACGTCGAGTGTTCCTCTAAGCTTGTTAACAACTAGTGTTGCTAGAGCCTCTCCATCTACATCATCTGCAACGATGAGCAGCTTCTTGCCTGACTTCATGATATCCTCAAGAAGTGGAACGAGATCCTGAATGTTAGAAATCTTCTTGTCTGTAAGCAGGATATATGGATTCTCAAGAACTGCCTCCATCTTCTCAGATGTAGCCGCCATATATGGTGAGAGGTATCCTCTATCGAACTGCATACCTTCAACTACGTCGAGGGTTGTACCGAGCGATCTCGACTCCTCAACGGTGATAACGCCGTCAGTTCCTACCTTCTCCATAGCCTCAGAGATTAGCTCACCGATTTCTCTATCTCCTGCAGAAACAGATGCAACCTGAGCGATGCTCTCCTTGTCATCTACCTTAACTGCGCTGTTCTTGAGGTACTCAACTGCAACCTCTACCGCACCGCTAATTCCTCTCTTGAGAACCATTGGATTAGCACCAGCAGTCACGTTCTTGAATCCTTCGCGAACGATTGCCTGTGTGAGCAGTGTAGCTGTGGTAGTTCCGTCACCTGCTACGTCATTAGTCTTAGTAGCAACTTCCTTAACGAGCTGCGCTCCCATATTCTCAACCTGATCCTCAAGCTCAATCTCCTTAGCGATTGAAACACCGTCATTAGTGATTAGCGGTGATCCGTATGCTCTCTCGATGAGAACGTTTCTACCCTTAGGTCCAAGTGTAATCTTAACAGTATCTGCAAGCTTATCTACGCCTGCGAGGAGTTTTCTTCTGGACTCCTCTCCATAATGCAAATCTTTTGCCATCTTCGATTCCTCCTATATGTATCCGCACCATTATAGGTGCGTGATTAAAATCTTTTTCCTGTCCTTGTGTACCATCTGTGCTTTCGGTACAAAATCGATGTCCTTGTAGTACTCGAATACTAGTCGATTACTGCCAGGATATCTCTCTGACTCATGATGATGTAGTCCTCACCACCGTACTTAAGCTCTGTGCCGCCGTACTTAGAGAAGATAACCTTATCTCCAACCTTAACTTCCATCTTCTCATCTTCAGTTCCTGGACCTACTGCGAGAACCTCTGCCTCCTGTGGCTTCTCCTTCGCACTTGCTGACAGGATGAGTCCTCCCTCAGTCTTCTCAAGTGCCTCGCTACGCTTAATCACTACTCTTGCGCCTAGTGGCTTTATTCCTATACTCATTTGTAACCTCCCAAATCACTTTCTTGTTAGCACTCAAAACTCAAGAGTGCTAAACTGTATAACACAATTTTACTCAGCCCCTCAGATGTTGTCAACACAGCACTATGAATTAAATGTGAA
>ERZ772906.49-NODE-49-length-64699-cov-4.831028_pt1 | contig 64699 bp, 55 predicted proteins | sample MGYA00511338_ERZ772906 | MGnify/ENA primary metagenome ERZ772906 (study PRJEB29015, sample SAMEA2738076) | human oral metagenome | biome: human oral; feature: human-associated habitat; material: saliva | place: China | collected 2212 ... | reverse complement strand
GATGAAACCGTAATGCGTATGTGTTATACCCACCGCCGTCTCTTTGCTCAGCTGGCTAAACAGCTCATCATGGAGCATAAAGACAAACAGGCATTGGCAGTTTTGAACAAATGTGTGGCAGAGATACCTTCTTACAACGTGCCCAACAACTACGTAAGTGGCAGTCTTGACCTTGCTGAATGCTATGCTATCCTGGGCCAGAAGGCTAAAGCTAAAGAGTTGTTCAATGATGTATGGAAGAACTCTACACAATATATGAACTGGTATCTGAGTCTTGACGGTAACAATTTTGCCCAATCCATGAGCGACTGTCTACGCGAAATGTCGATTATGCAGGAGTGTAATAAAGTGGCTGTCCTCATTGATGCGAAGCTTGCACAGCGCACAGGACAACAGTTCCAGAGCCTGTTTAATATGTATCGTGGCAAGGGAGGCATACTTCCAAGCCACAACAACTGAAGCATAGAGGAATAAACAAGCGATGATTATAGAGCAACCCGCAAAATGGTTGCGCTGGATTTATCCAGGTGCGACTTGGAGAATGGACAAGAACGAACATTCAGTCTATCTGACGTTCGATGATGGTCCAATCCCTGAGTCGACACCGTTTATTCTTGAAACTCTACGAAAATACAACGTCAAGGCAACATTCTTCATGGTTGGAGAGAATGTGCTGAGGTATCATGATTTGTATAATCAGATCCTCGAAGAAGGTCATCGGGTGGGCAACCACACATTCAATCACATCGGATCTTTCAAACATTGGACTATCAATACGCACAAAGCCGATGAACTGATACACTCAAATCTATTCCGACCGCCTCACGGGTGGATGAGAATGTCGGTTTATTGGTGGATGAAGAAGAAGTATCGCATTATCATGTGGGATCTTGTTACACGCGATTACTCCAAATGGTTGACTGCAAAAGACGTGGTTCGAAATGTAAAACGCTATGCAAGAAATGGCTCTATCATCACTTTTCACGACTCTCTGAAGAGCATTGACAAGCTAAAAACAGCCCTTCCAGAGTCAATTGAATGGTTAAAAGCGCAAGGATATGAATTCAAGACCTTTGAATAAACAAGACCTTACGAATGAAATAAAAGCCGAAGCACTGCGCCTCGGCTTTTTTACTTGTGGCATAGCAAAGGCTGACAGCGTAGAGAAAGCGACTGCAGACCATGTGAAACGTTGGTTAAAAGAAGGCAAGCAAGCTAACATGGACTACATGGCCAACTATATGGAAAAGCGACTTGACCCGCGATTATTAATGGAAGGTGCCCGCAGTATCATCTGTGTTGCCTTGAATTATGCCCCTCATGACTACTGTTCTGACAGCGAATATCAACTTGCAGCATATGCCCTCGGACAAGATTATCATGATATCATGAAAGCCAAACTGCGCCGGTTGGCAGCAAAATTTGGCTATGAAGATGCATTGATAAGCCAAAATCCAGAGGCACATAAATGCCGCATCTTTGTTGATACAGGCCCTATACTCGAACGCTATTGGGCTGAAAAGGCAGGGTTGGGCTGGACAGGAAAGAACCATCAACTCATTATTCCACATGCCGGAAGTATGTTTTTCTTGGGTGAAATCCTTGTTGATGAAGAATTGATCTACGATCAACCGGTTAAAAACCGATGCGGAAACTGCCGTAAATGTATTGAAGCTTGTCCAACAAAAGCTATCATTGAGAACTGCGAAATAGATGCTGAGAAATGCCTGTCCTACCAGACTATAGAAAACAGAAGCGAGCTTTCGAGCGAAGCAACTGCCAGAATTGGCAACACCATCTATGGCTGCGACCGTTGCCAAACAGCATGCCCTTGGAACAAGTTTGCAACTCCCAATACCACTCCCGAATTTCAACCCAAATCCGAGCTACTTGCTATGACAAAGGACGATTGGCATAACCTTACCATCGAACAATATCGCGCCCTTTTCAAAGGATCAGCCGTAAAACGTGTTAAGTTCGATGGTCTAAAACGCAACATATCTGCGAAAGAGTAGGAGACAACCCTACTTATTTCTTTTGCTCTTCGTAGTTTCAGAAGACGTATAAACAATAGTTCTTTTTATGTCATGATGGGTTTTATAAAACGCAGAACGAAAGGTTCTGTTAGAGAACACTCGTATTGTTCTTCATTATTGAAAGTCTTTTCTCCGTCCATTATCGTGGTTCTCAGCTCAATAACTTCCCACTCTTCTCTATTAGGCGAAAAACTTTAGTCTTTCATTTGCTATCCTCTCAAAATCTTTCAAAACCTCCATAAATATCCAACCCATCCACTTCCTTTTGTCAAAATAATTTCAAGTAAAAAGTAATTGTGTCTGTATTGCATTGTAAAAGCGGCTGTTTTACCGAGCAAAACAGCCGCTTTTGGCGTGCAATATAGGCACTTTTGCAATGCAAAACAACCCTATTTGTAATCCGTTGATAATTAGAAACTTATGTAGCATTGTGTGTTTCGTCTCCTCATGGATATTTCTTTACAAAATAAACCCTATGCTTTGCGACGTCAATCATAAAGCAATGTATGGTTCAGGAGAGTAGTAAGCCGATATATTACAGTCTTTCCCATCAACCTGTACGTTATCTTTTACAGCACAAAGCCTCCCAGTTTGCATCACACGCGGTATTAGTTGATACATAATTTTCTTCTTATCTTCACCATGAAAGATACAATTTAAACGTTCAGCATAGTTTGGTCTTCCTTCTAATTGGTTTATTCTCTTTTCTTCGTACATATTAAAAAAGTTTACGATGTTATGTTTATTTGTAACAACCAATGGTCGTAAAACAGGTCTTTAGTACACACAAAGATATACAATAATATGCTTGTAACCAATAATTTGTGTAAAAATAAAGGCGTGTAACCCTCTTCATTGTGCGGTGATTCTCCAATTTTATATGTATAAATTCTTTATTTTCGTATGCGTGGATTAGTCCTTTTATTTCCTGTTTGTTGTTTTAATTTACCATCATACTTATCCTATTATACCCTAATACGTTTCGTTTTATATATTAAATACTGCGAAAACGTTTAGATTTTTACTATTATTTAAAACCTTATGTATTTGTTTAAAGCGTTGAAAACGAGTGATATAAGATTGTCTACAGCCTTTGATTAGTTTAGATTTATGTTTGCAACGCATTGCAACACCAATATTATTGTTTACCTTTGTATCAGATTTAACAAAAAGGCTGCCGGGAGGCAATGAAAGAAATAGCGTTTAATAAGGTGAATAAGATGTTTCAGGAAGCATACATTGAGACCTTGTAGATAGACTGCAAGTGATATAAACTCTCAATCAAACGTAACTAAACGTAAGGTGTACCAAAGGATAAACTCCTTTTATGGTACACTTTTTTTTATGTCGTTATTTGCGGTTTTCAATCTTTTTATCTATTTTTGCAGACCAAACCACGTTTAATAAGTGATGAAAACGCATAACCAACAAAAAACAAAAACCACAGTGCGGAGTTTGTGTTTGCTATTTCTTTTGGCAGTATTGCACTGCTCTACAGGAATGGCAGCTAATGAATACGAAGCTTTGGACCACTTAATAGAACAGCGATCAGCAATAACTTACAAGAAGTTATTGCGGATTGACGATATTCGTCAGCGCCTTTTTACCCCCCATCTTACCGACCGTCAGCGTTACGAAATATGTATGGAACTGTACAAAGAGTACGAAGCCTTTCGCTTTGACTCGGCTTTAGTCTATGCAGACCGTACCGTTATGTATGCTCAACGTTTGAAGGATACAAAGCTGTTTGCCGAAGCTCAGCTTAAGAAAGTGCATGTATACACGTTAGCAGCCCTCTTTGAGACGTCGCAACAAATACTGAATAGCATTGACATATCGGCTCTTGACGACCATCTTAGACTTGCGTTTTACGATGAATGGTACCTACTAATGTCTTTAATGTCAGAGTATACTTACGGCACACAACTACATGCTACCTATGCTGCACAAGCTAAAAAGTATCGCGAACTCATCTTGAAAAGCTCAGAAAAAGATACTTATGCCTACATGAGAGCAGAGGTTGCGCAACTTAGCGAGCAGGGAAATAAAAAGAAAGCTATCGCTATGTTAGAAGCTTATCTGAAGCGTTGGAGAAAGCAAGACCATGAGTATGCCATGGTGTGTTACGACCTTTCGCAACTTTATGATAAGGTTGGTAATACTAAAAAAGAGAATTTTTACCTTATAGAAAGTGCGATGGGCGACCTTCGTTCGTCGGCAAAAGAGAACAATTCCTTACGACTTTTGTCAGTAATATTGTTTGAACAAGGCGACATTGAGCGTGCTTACGATTACCTGAACATATCTATTGAGGACGCAAATTTCTATGGAACACGTTTGCGTAACATACAAAATTCGCACATTTTACCCCGCATTTTCTCGGCTTATATGGTGCAACAGCATAGCCAACGTACCCTTATGAAGTGGCTTTTGATAGCTGTTAGCGTTGTAGCATTAGCTCTTGTGGTTGCAATCTTCCTTATTTTGCGTTATCTTAAGCGCTATAGGAAGATGAACAATCAGGTGTTTGTGATGAACGAACAACTGAACACCGCTGTAGAAGACCTTAGTAGCGTGAATGAACAGATATCAGAAACAAATAGAATAAAGGAGGAATACATCGCTCGTTTCCTTGAATTATGTTCTAATATAATCGATCAAGCAGACTCAGAACGCAAGACTTGCAACCGTTTGGCACGCGAAAAGCGCATGGAAGAGCTTTATGCGGAGTTGAAAAACACCGAATTTATCCAAGAAGCAACCAAAGAATACTACATCAATTTCGATACAGCTTTCTTGAATATCTACCCAAATTTTGTTACAGAAGTAAACCTTTTATTGCGCAATGATTGCCAGATTGAGCCGAAAGGAGATGAACGTTTGACCACCGAACTGCGTATTTTGGCACTTATTCGCTTAGGAATTACCGACAATGCACGTATTTCTTCTATCCTGCGAGCCAGTCTAACAACTGTTTATACCTATCGTTCGAAGTTGAAGGCACGTGCTTTCGACCACAATGGATTTGAGAATGCAGTCAAGCAAATAGGGTAGTTCTTTTTGCTTTAGGATAGGGGTAACCATGTGGTAGCTGTTATTTTTAGAGACTTTATAGCGATTCTATAGAAACAAGAAATACGAAGTGATTTTGTAAAGAAAGCACAAGCAAAAAACAAGCATATCGGTTTGGCATTGTAAAAGGGCCTGTTTTGCATCGCAAAACAGGCCCTTTTGCTGTGCAATATAGGCGCTTTTGCATTGTCAAACAATGGGTATTGTAAAGCGTTGATAACTAAAATGTTATGCAAGATACCCTTTGGCGAAAAATATTTACATTAGAAATGTGTTTTTAAAGGCATAAAAAAAGCTGCCTGACAATATTCTGCCAGACAGCCATTTCAGAGAGAAGGTTTATTTAACGAGTAACTTGCGGGTAACGGTATCATTACCGTTCTGCAATGTTACAATATATATACCAGTTGGGAAACCAAGTGATGTATCGGCAGAAACAGTGTCAGAGTAGAGCACTTTGCCGTTAGCACCAACGATGGTTGCCTTAATTTGGTTGCTTGTATAGATGTTGATAACGTGGTTGCCGCCCTCTACAGTAGCGATAGTACGTTCAACTCCTGCTACAGAAGCTACCACATCGAACTTCACTGCAACCTCAGTTGCTTGCTTAATGATGAACTTCTTGTCTGTAATATTCTGACCATTAGCTTTCATTGAAACTACTTCGTAGCCTCCTGCTGGGGTAGCATATACAGTAAGTTCGCTGTTCTTCTGTACCTTAGTACCGCTCTTCACAACGTTGTTAGCAGCATCTTTCACAGTTACATCGCCATTTTCGTAAGGCAAGATAGTGATGTATGCTTCGTTACAACCCGTTCCGTCGCCGTCCTCTGTAATGTTCATTACCCAAAGTTTTGCCTTTGCAAGCAATGTTTCAGAGTGCTCAACGTCGTTCGCATTAGTGCCCGATGCAATCCAAAGCTTAGTAGGAGTGGTGCTACCAGATACCTCCTTACCTGGGTCTACATAGTTTGGTAGCGCATAGTAGAAGTCGTTAAGCTGACAAGCGTTCCACTTATTACCGCGTGCATCAATGTACCAGATAGACTTGTTCTCCGACAAATTGAGACCATTCAGCGTATTCTGAGCCACATCAAGCTTCTCGAGCAATACGTTTTTCGATAGGTCGAGCGATGTAAGTTTGTTGCTCATCACAGCCAAATCGAGTAGTTTTGTATTGTTCTTCAAGTCGATGTTCTGCAAAGCATTGGTGTTGAGGTAGAGCTGTTTCAAGTCAGTCATGTGGCCAACGTTGATGTCTGTAACGCCACAATTAGTAAGATTCAACTGTACAAGTTTTGCGTTCTTCGTAAGATCTACGTTGCCAACCTTAGTATTCTTGAGGTTAATGAGCTGCAATTCAGGGTTGTTCTTCACGTCGATGGTAGCCAAATCTTCCAAACCATAAGCGCTAAACTGTTCGAGGAGCGGACATTTTGTAATGTCAATGTTCTTAATTTCCTTGTTCATAGACAAATCGAGGTACAACAAGTTAGGTTGGTTTGTAACGTCGATAGTCTTCAATTCGTTGAAATACATGTCTATATACTTCATAGAATTGTTCTTTGTTAAGTCGATAGCGCTAATCTTATTGTCAGCAGCATAGCCTGGATAGCTTTCGCAGTTCAAATAAGTTACATCGCCATATATCTTCACCTTAGTACCTTCCGTAGTTCCGTTGATGGTTGTCCAAGTCTTTTTTGCAACGTATTTCTTCAGCTTACCATCTCCCCAGTCAATAGAAACTTCAGTGTTATCGTTGTCTGCTCCGATAGCATAAGTGCTTTGTTGGCCAGCAGGAACAGTCAGAGTGATGCACTTTTCGTCGTCTTGTCCAGAGAAGATAGCCTTTACATCAGCGTTTGCTGTAACGGTGAATAGTGTGTCTTGAACGAGTGTTCCATTTACCATTATACCCTTAAATTCCTTGCCTTCGTCGGCAGTAAAGCGCACGCAAAGGATAGAACCAGGAACCACTTTGCCATCGCTTCCCACCTCATCGTAGTGTCTTGCGAAAGCATCTCTGTCTGCAGAGTAAGTCATATTGCGCTTCATCACCTTGTAAGTACCCCCTGTTGAAGGTTGCTGAGTGATGACAACGTCTTCCATAGAGCATGTTCCGTCGCCAAGAACGTCTATCTTCCAGTGAGAGTCAGAGTTATCTTGCATGAGGTATTTCTCTGCATTTGCAGTCTCACCATTGCTGCCTTTCACGTAAACATAGCCTTGACGGTTAGGGTCTTGCATAGTTTGATACATGAAGTTGAGCGCTTGTGGAGTGAAGTTTTTGTTACCTTGGAGGTACAAATATCTAAGTGTGTAGTAGTTAGCAGTAAAGTCTAAGAACTCAAGATCACAGGCTTTAGCCGACAAAGTCTGTATCCATTTAAGGCCACCCACGTCAAGACGGTTGATACGAAGCGAGTCGCAGTTAAGCGTTCTCAGTCCTGCCATCTTAGAAACGTCAAGTTTTGTGAGTTTAGTATTGCTAACGTTAAGGCTTAAAAGTTTTGTGTTGTTTGAGAGATTCAGTTTGCTTATATTGTTATTAGCTATAGAAAGACTCGTTAATTCGCGGTTTGCTGCAACGTTAATCTCGGTCAATTGGTTATTAGCAACAGCCAAATCCTCGAGTTTTGTAAGTCCGCTAACGTCCAATTCAGTGATGGCGTTGCCGCTAACGTTAAGCGTTGTGAGTGAAGGATAGTTTGCTTCAGGCACACTAATGTCCATTAACGAGTTGTTATGCAAGTCTACACTTGTCAGCTTAGGGAACTTATAAGTGTCGTAGAAGTGTACAATGTCGCAGTCGTACATTGTGATAACCTTCATATTAGGGTTTTCGTCAGCAAACGCAACCGTACTTAATTCAGGATTACCGTAGATGTCGAAGAACTCCAAATTAGGGTATTCGCGTAGGTTAAGAATGTGAATCTTGTTTTCAGCCAACGACAACTTCTTCAAGTTCTTAGCATCGCCAAGGTCGAGAGTAGCGTATGTAAGCTCGTTTTTGTTCATGTCGAGCCCTCTCAAATTGGTCTGTCCTTCAAGCTTTAGGCCTGTAACCTTCTGCTCGTTGATAGACAATTCAGCGAGTTCACCATATATTTTAATGGTGTTACCCTTCAGTGCGCCCTCCTTACGTAGTTCATACGTCATCATAGATGGGCTTATCTGATAACTTGTTTTGTTTCCATCTCCCCAGTCAACCGATATGGTTCCCTCTGTCAAAGGCACGGGATAGAAAACGAAAGTGTCACCATACGCCTTGTTAGTGGTAATGGTGATGACGCTCTCAGCCATTGCACCGAGTGCAACGAATACGAGCATTGTAAAGAAAAGTAGTAGTTTTCTCATAATATTAATAAATAAATGATATTATAATATACTATTAGGTTCATTGCAGCAGCACTGCATCAATAGAATAAATCTATTAAAAACCTTATTCTGAAACTGGGCAACTACGATATGTTTCGAGCATGCCTGTTTAGTTTTTACCTATGCACAGCAAGGCACCGACGGTCGGATTCTTCAGCTTTTGGCTTTCCGACAATCTGCCTTTTCTACATTAGATATTAGTTATGTACGCTTGTTTATAGTCAGTTAGAACCACCAACTGTTTGCTTGTAATATAGCCTGGCACTTTCTTCAGTGTCCTATGCGCGTGTAATCTATTTGCTTTGAATTGTTAATCAAAGGATTATCCGAAACATCTATCCTCGATTATTTGTAGATTTACTGACTGATGCGTCTTGACATCAAATCTCTTTCTGGCTATAATCTGATTGCAAAAATAATAAAAAATCATCACAAAAATTGACATATATTACATGTTTAACGGATTTTAACTAACCGAATTGCATCGTCTTTATCATACTTTTATGTTCTGAAGTTGCTATGGTTGCAAGTTAATGGATAGGGTCATCATATATAATAAGGTGGGATAGGTGATGTTTTTGCAGATAAGTGACGTTTCAGCAATCGCCAATTTACAATCGTTTAAAGTAGTAGCTGAAAACCAGTATAATTATTCTGAATTTGCGAAGAAAATACTTTCAGACAACAAAACAAGCTCTTTCGTTTTGCAAAAGTGCCTATATTGCATCGCAAAACAGCCGCTTTTGCCGTGCAAAACAGGCTCTTTTACGATGCCAAACAATACCTATTGTAAAGTGTTGGTGATGAGGATGTTATATGGTGGAGCTTGTTCTGTTGTGTGATGGTTTATTTATGCGAAAATAGATGCATATATACAAAAAGACCGTAATATGATAAAAATCATACTACGGTCTTCTATTTGTTGAGTAACAATACGCTTAGTGCATCGTATCTCTACTTTTATTTGAATGTAAGTTCTGCTGCGTCAGGATTCTTGTCGATAGAGATAGTATCGCCTTCGTGTACTTCTCCTGCAAGAATTCGCTCGCAAATGCCATCTTCAATATAGTTTTGTATGGCACGTTTCAGTGGTCGAGCGCCGAACTGAACGTCGTAACCCTTCGTTGCAACAAACTCTTTGGCAGCGTCGGTGATGGTTACTTCGTAGCCAAGTTCCTTGATTCGCTTGAACAAACTGCGCAATTCGATATCTATAATCTGCTTGATTGCAGCGAGATCGAGCTGGTCGAAGGTGATGATTTCGTCCAAACGGTTCAAGAATTCAGGCGCAAACTGCTTGCTTAAGCTTTTCTGCACGATGGCACGAGCACGCTCTTTGTCGTGTTCGTTGTGCGAAAGACCATTCAAATTAGACGCTGTGAAGCCCACACCCTGCCCAAATTCCTTGAGCTGACGGGTACCAGCATTTGATGTCATAATGATGATGGAGTTGCGGAAGTCTACCAAACGTCCGTTGCCATCGGTAAGACGACCTTCGTCGAGCACCTGTAACAGCATGTTGAACACGTTGCCGTGCGCCTTCTCTATCTCATCAAGCAAGATGATAGAGTAGGGATGGCGACGCACTTGTTCGGTAAGCTGTCCGCCTTCTTCGTATCCTACGTATCCTGGAGGGGCGCCAACGAGTCGCGATGTATTGAAGCTTTCAGTGTATTCGCTCATGTCTATGCGGATAAGAGCGTCTTTAGAACCGAACATTGTTTCAGCTAACTTCTTCGCTAAGTAGGTTTTTCCCACACCAGTAGGGCCAAGGAACATGAACGCACCAATTGGGTGGTTAGGGTCTTTCAGTCCTATTCGGTTGCGTTGGATAGCCTTTACCATCTTTTCTATGGCTTTATCTTGAGCTATTACCTCCTGTTTTAGGTTGTCTGCCATATTGACAAGGCGTGCACCTTCGGCCTCCTGCATGCGCTGAACTGGTACGCCCGTCATCATTGATACCACGTCGGCAACCTTATCTTGGTCAACTTCCACTCTGTTATGCTCTTCGCCGCGTTCCCATTTCTGCTGTACCTCCTGCAGTTTCTTCTCTATTGAAGTCTGTTTGTCGCGGTAGCTGGCTGCAAGTTCGAAGTTTTGGTTCTTCACTGCCTCCTTTTTGTTCGTGTCAGCTTCGTCTAATTGTTTTTTCAATTCTACGATTTCGGGTGGTACTTGTGCATTTTGCAGGTGTACACGGGCACCCACTTCGTCCATCGCATCAATTGCCTTATCAGGGAAGTAGCGGTCGGTTACGTAGCGGTCTGTCAGTTTGACACAGGCTGTAATGGCATCATCGGTGTACGAAACGTGGTGGTGTGCCTCGTAACGGTCCTTGATGTTGTGCAGAATTTGCAAGGTTTCTTCTACTGTGGTAGCCTCTACGAGCACCTTTTGGAAGCGTCGTTCCAATGCGCCATCTTTCTCAATAGAGTTCCGATATTCGTCTAATGTCGTTGCACCAATGCACTGTATGGTGCCACGAGCGAGTGCTGGCTTCAGTATATTAGCCGCATCCATAGAGCCAGGTGTCGATCCTGCGCCAATAAGCGTATGTATTTCGTCGATAAAAATGATGACATCAGGGTTCTGTTCAATCTCTTTGATGAGGGCACGGATACGTTCTTCGAACTGACCGCGGTATTTTGTACCTGCCACAACGCCTGTTAGGTCGAGTGTTACAACTCGTTTGTTGAAGAGAATGGGCGATGTTAATCGCTTCACAATAAGTTGTGCAAGTCCTTCAACAATAGCGCTTTTACCCACACCAGGCTCACCTATGAGGATAGGATTATTCTTTTTGCGACGTCCTAATATCTCGCTAACACGCTGTATCTCTTTTTCTCTGCCTACAACAGGGTCGAGTTTGCCTTCTGCTGCCGCCTTTGTAAGGTCGGTTCCGAAGTTGTCGAGTACAGGCGTATTGCTCTTTGGAGCAGTAGCTTGTGTTGTTCTTGCACTACTTCCGCTACCACTATGTCGGTTCATGATGGGGGGGTCGTCCTCATCTTCGTCCGCCATTTCGATGCCGTTTTGTGTTGGTAAGTTGTACACTTTGAAAAATTCGTTCGCAAAAGAGTATGAAATATCGAAGATTTCCAGTACTTCCTTGACGCCATTGTCTACTTTATCGTGCAGAAAAGCGAGAAATAAGTGTTGTACATCAACAGTTTGTTTACTTTGTATTCGTGCTTCAAGCACAGCCAATTTGAGTATATTGTTAGCTTGTTCGTTCAGTAATATATCTGCAGGATAGGACATCTGGTCTTGTTCTGAGTTGCGAACACGTTCTTCCAATAGTCTTTTTATATCCTCTAAGTTAAGGTTAAAATTCCCAAACAATTTACTGATAGCTCCTTCCCTTTCTCTAAGAATGGCAAGCATGATGTGTTCTGGGGCCACAGAACGGCTCGCCAATCGCTCGGCTTCCTCTCTGCTGTGTGACAGAACCTCTGAAACTTTGGGTGAAAACTGATTTATCATATAGTTCTTATACCTTTCTTTAAATGTTATTTGGCTTTTGCCTTTGTTTGATTTATATTGCAAATGGTATGCCAAAGAATAAAAAATGGCAAGCGGAAACATTTGTGTTTCTTCTTGCCATTTCTATGTTTATAGTGCTTCGTCGTCGGGTTTGCGAATGTTTCTCACCTTTTTCGTCTTGAGGTGCTTCTTCTTTCGCAACCAAGCGGCCTTACGCTGTTCGTATTCTTCGTAGTGTTTTTCAAGAAAGTTATCTGCCATGGAACTTGCTATATACCACCGACATCTTTATGTTACCCTTCGATTTATCGCCTCCAACCAACATTGTGCTGGTGAGTCCCATATAGTGTGATACCTTATTTATTATAAGATTCTCGTTCTCATCTTTCGTTGTTGTAACCTCAACAGGTATTACAAGGGCTTTACCCCAGTTTGCATTGCTACCTGCTGTTGCGCGGTTTTGAACGAAATAGTTGATGAGTCCTTCTACATTATTGAACTTATAGCTGTTCGTTTGTTGGTTATAGACAGCAAGGAACGATGTTTTATTGTCTGGAATCTTGCTTTCGTTGAAGAAAGACTCAGCCTTTTCGGTTGGCAAAAGAAGTACATAACTTGGTATGCCCATGTTGTAACTCGATGCCGTTTGATTAACATAACGCTGCAATTCAAACTTAGCTGAGTTCAAAGTGTCGTTCTCATGCCCGTTCATAATGTCGTTTATAGGAAGCTCTATTTCGGTAAATAAACCTGCAGGTGTCTTCAAATACGATGCATTATTGTTGCTGGCGAGTGCCTGTAGCTGGGTTTTATCGAACACAAAGTTGGTCAACTGCAATACTTCCTCAGTGCTGGTAAGGTGTGTTGTACCTGTTTTTACCTTGTTACCGTCCTTCGTATCCTTATACTTATAGTATATTACGAGCTGTACGGCAGCTATTCCAGCAATCGAACCCAAGCCATTCGTTACCTTAAAGTAGAACCCTGGGCACACATTATTGAGGAAATTGTAGATGTTATGGAAGTTGTTTGGATTCGCATAATACTGCTGCATCATGTACGTTCCATAGTTATTGTAGGTCTTTCCAGCCTTATCTGTGTACGCATCGTTTAGCTTTACGCGTATACTTGGGGTATGATTCTTGTCTTTTTTTATGCTGTCGGGCACTGAAAACTCGGTTAAAGTGTAGGTACTACTTACTTCTAACCCATTGTTAGCGGCTGTTCTGATGTATCCTTCAGCCTCTGGATCAAAGTTAGAATAGTATTGTCGACCTTCTTTAGCGGGCTTATCAAGCTCGTAAGTAGTGATTTTCATCAACGCCAGAGAGTCTCCGAAGTGAGTAGGGTAGTACAAACGCAGTTCGCAAGAGTCTGCAATGATATTGCCATTGGCGTCTTTGCTCGTTACAATGCCTTGTTCTGGCATCTCATAGTTAGGCAACACGTAGAGTTGCGTCATGAGATTAGCTGTTACATCCGACTGTGTTTCGGGGTCTTTCATCTTTCCCAGGAAGCCATCAGACGACCTTGAGATGATGTTGCTGGCTAAAACGCTGTGCGAACCAATATTAAATGTATCGGCTTGTACGTTAAGTTTGTCTGCTTGATCTGTAAGCGAACCACCTATTCCATTGGTAGTATCGGTACAAGAAATTAGGGTCAACGCTACAAGAGCGAAGCCAAAAGCTAATATTTTTGCTTTCATTCCATTATTTTATTGTAGAACTCGGTATATCTTGTTTGTATATCTGCTTCGTTTTCTGGCTGCATTAGAATTTCCTTTTTGCTATCTACGGCATACTGCATCAACTCTTTATTCACGTTGTTGCTTGTTTGTATGATACCGTCGGAGTAGTCAATAACGAGTTTTCCTAATTCTTTGAAGTCGAAATTGTCGCCATATTTCTCTATTTTACTAAGCTCTGCGCTCTTGAACTCGAGGCATTGCTTGAACTTTTTGCCTAGACTATCACTGGGTTGCTCGGTAAATAATGATGTAACAATCTTTGATTTGGCAAACTGTGGTTCGTCTTTATAAGCCGTTTTAACGTAGAAAGGTATCACAGAAGACATCCAACCTTGGCAATGAATAATGTCTGGCGCCCACCGTAGCTTCTTAACTGTTTCCAAAACACCGCGTGCAAAGAATATAGCACGCTCTCCGTTGTCGGGGTAATCATTGCCTAACTCGTCCTTAGTCATAGCTAAGCGCTTTTGGAAATAGTCTTCGTTATCGATGAAATATACCTGAATGCGTGTCTGTGGTATGCTCGCCACCTTGATAATCAGTGGGTGATCCATCTCATCAATGATGAGATTCATGCCTGAAAGGCGTATAACTTCGTGCAGTTGGCCGCGTCGTTCGTTGATAGCTGCCCACTTTGGCATAAATGTACGAATCTCGAAACCGGCGTCTTGCATATGTCGTGGCATGTCTGCACCAAAGATTGACATCTCCGAATTAGGGACATACGGAGCGATTTCTTGGTTTATGAACAATACTTTCTTTCCCATTTAATAATAGTTTACTACTTGCAAAGTTACAAAAAAAACTTGAAATTGAGTCCTTTATCTATCGAAATCCTGTTTAAAAGGTTGAATATTGGCATATTTTTAGCGAATTCTTACGAGTTTTAAATAAAATTGTTGTTACTTTGCACCGTAAATATAGAAACTTAATAATGGTAATATTTGAAAGGATTGTCGATTTACAGAACGAGCTTTTCCAGCTCCGTAAGCAGGGGAGAACTATTGGATTGGTGCCTACGATGGGGGCGTTGCACGATGGGCATGCTTCTTTGGTAAGACAAAGTGTGCAGCAGAACGATGCAACGGTGGTATCGGTGTTTCTCAATCCTACCCAGTTTAACGACAAAGGCGACTTGGATCGCTATCCACGCACGTTGGAAGCTGATTGCAAACTGGTGGAATCGTGTGGTGCCGACTATGTTTTTGCGCCATCGGTAAGCGAGATGTATCCCACAACAGATACGCGTCAGTTTGAGTTTCCGCCACAATCAACAGTCATGGAGGGTGCTAAACGACCAGGACACTTTAATGGTGTGTGTCAAGTTGTCAGCCGATTGTTCTACATTGTACGCCCCAATAGAGCTTATTTTGGTGAAAAAGACTGGCAGCAAATAGCTGTTGTGAAGCGCCTTGTAGACTTTATCAACATGAATATTGATATTGTTGAGTGTCCTATCGTACGAGATGAAGACGGATTAGCAAAGAGTTCGCGCAACTCATTGCTCTCTTCCGATGAGCGTGCGATAGCTTCGTATATATATAAGGTGTTGAAATCGAGTACCAACGAAATGGGTATGCTAAGCGTTCAGGAACTCCACGACAAGGTAGTAACAGAGATAAACGCTGTTGATGGCTTAGAAGTTGAATACTTCGATATTGTAGATGGCAAGACCTTACTGCCTGTTCTGTCATGGGACGATACTCCTTACGTGGTAGGTTGCATCACGGTTTATTGTGGTAAAACGCCTATCCGATTGATTGATCATATTAAATATAAGGGCTAAACGAATATGCAAATCGAAGTACTGAAAAGTAAATTACACTGTGTTAAGGTTACAGAAGCTAACCTTAACTATATGGGAAGCATCACCATCGACGAAGATTTAATGGATGCTGCCAATATGATTGCAGGCGAAAAGGTTCAAGTTGTAGACAACAATAATGGCGAACGACTTGAAACTTACATCATAAAGGGCGAACGAGGCACAGGCTGTATCTGTTTGAATGGAGCTGCGGCACGTAAGGTTCAAGTAGGAGATACAATCATAATAATTAGCTATGCCTTGATGGATTTCGAAGAAGCGAAGACCTTTAAGCCTACAGTAGTGTTCCCTAAAGAGGGTAATCGCGTGTAAGTCGTTGCCCTCTCTTATCCTGTTATAAGTGTAGGGAAATGATAGAAAAATTGTAAACTCTTTTCAAACGAATAGATATTGTGTAACCAGCTGTATAACAATGCGTTGTAATACCCATTGTTTCGCGTTGTAAAAGAGCCTATATTACACGGCAAAAGCGCCTGTTTTGCATTGCAAGACAGGCGCTTTTGCAATGCAAAACAAATCTTCTCGGTTTTTGTATGTGTTTTTTTTACAAATCCATGGGTATAGTTTGAAGCTTTTATAGAGTTTCTATAAATCCTTAACACACCTATACCTTCTACCTGATATAGCTTTTTGAAGAGTGTATGAACCTTACCGTTAAAAAGCATAAATCCCGAACTTCCATTGGAAATTCGGGATTATGTTGTTTGTTTGGAATAGTTTTGTTTGTTTCGCTTTACGCTTCTGGTGTTTGTGTTTTAGCAGCGTATGCTTCTTCAGAGAGTACTGAGACCTTGCTCTTGTTGTACTTTCCTCTGTGGAAGTAAACGATACCGTTTGCCAAAGCATACAATGTATCGTCCTTACCCTGTGCTACATTCTCACCTGGGTAGTGCTTGTTACCACGCTGGCGAACGATAATGTTGCCCGCAATAATCTTCTGACCACCGCCGATTTTAACACCTAAACGCTTTGAATGTGATTCGCGTCCGTTCTTAGAACTACCGACACCTTTTTTATGAGCCATTTCTTGTCCTCCTAATTTAAGCGTTAATTGTTTTAATCTCTACCTGTGTGAAGTGTGAACGATGACCGTTCTTCTTGCGATAATCCTTACGGCGCTTCATCTTGAAGACGATAACTTTGTCGCCCTTTACTAGTGGATTAACCACTTCAGCTACTACTTTTGCACCATTAACAGTAGGTGCGCCAACTGTGACAGCTCCCTCTTTGTCTAAGAGAAGAACCTTGTCAAACTCAACAGTCTTACCTTCTTCCGCATCTTTGATGTGGTTTACGAAGATCTTTTTGCCTTCTTCGACTTTAAACTGTTGACCGTTAATTTCTACAATTGCGTACATTTTATATATTGTAAACGGTTAAACCGATAGGCGGCGGAGCATCTTTCCCGCGCTTATTCGAGCCTAAGCGGCATAAAAACTGTGCAAAGTTACTAAATAACTTTCTATTTATGATAGTTTAAAGGTAGTGAGATTAACTTATTAGGAAGAATTAACAAAGATTATCTAATATAAGTCTTGAGACGCGTATGCCTGGGTTTTGTGGTCGCTGCAATAGGTATTGGTAAATCGTTTCTTTAGGTTCTACAACCTGACGGCCGTTCTTTTTAAGGCTCGATGCGTTGATTAAATGTAGTCCATCTCGGTGCCAAACGGCAAATCCAAGGTGGGTTGTGTCAAGGTTTAGCTTATTGGTTGTAATGGCAATAATGTCTCCGTTGCGTATCACTTTGCGCAGTAATTCGGTGTTAGTAAGCTGCTTTTTGGGTATGTAAGGGACGATAGTGCCATTGGTTTGGTCTTCTAACTTCTTCAAAGCAGCCACCCTTTGCGGACGATTACGTAGCATATCGTAAGCGTTCGAATTCTCGCTCATATAGTTAATCTTTAGTTTTTGCGTAGCTGTAAAGGGCGGATTGGGTGCAGAAATCTCTTTTACGTAGCCCATTTGTTGATTATCGGTAACCCACCACTGGTAGTAATGCAGTCTGTTTTCGTAGGCAAGACGTCCTTGTCGGTATCGTATGTTTTGTAACATACGTGTAAAATCGCTGTAACGACTGAGGTTCTTATCCACGCAAAGTACAACAGCAATTACATATTCCAGGTAGGTTGTGCAGTCCATCTCCCTTGTATTCACCACCAACATCTCCTCGTTGTTGCGGTCAAGCGTATGCGCAACGTATGGAATACCGACAAAGTGGCGGGCCGCTTTCAGTATGATGTCCTCCTTAGATAGCTTCGTTCGCAGCGGTAAGAGTTGTGCAAGCAGACTCTCTATGCGGCTGGCATCCGACGTTACAGCCTTCGTTGTGCCCTGCTGACTATATTTTATTACTTCCGCAGTAGGCTTATTACCCATGGTTTGCGTGGTAGTTGGGTTGCTTATAAAGAGCAAAATAAGTAGTAAAAGAATCCTTAACGCTTTCATTTCACCGCAGTTTTAGATTTATTTTTTTCGGTTTTCCACGTTTTCCGAAGTTCATTCCGGCGTAAACGTTTATGTTTCCGAAGAGATTACTCGTTGATAATCCATTACCATGGTAGTTGAATGCGTGCATAATAGCACTTGAACCAGCATACCACTTCATGTTATTCCATACCAATCCAAGTCGTACCGTTGCATTGATATCGATGTTATTCGATATGATTCGGCTTAGCGAGAAGTTCTCTTCCACTATTTTTCCGCTGTTATGCTTATAGGCCAAGCCGATAGTAGCCGAACCAGCGAGCAGCCAGTTGCGTGCAAACACGTAGTTATAGGCATATCCACCGCTTACGGCAATGTTGGTATAACGTATCTTTTCGGGTTTAAGCGAACCCTCAACGTCCTCATATTTGGTGTCCATCTTGAGGTTATTGAACACCAAACGATAGAATTCGGGCCAATCAATCCTTAGTGTGTGCCTTGTATAACCTATTCCAATGATTGGACTACCAGCCGATTTGCGTTGCACAGTGCTCTGACTGAAGGCAGCAGGGTAGGAGAAACGGCGATGATTAAAGATATAATAGATGTTGAAACCCTTTAGTTTCGATTCCACACCATCGAATTCCATGCCGTTCAAAGGGGCGGTATCAATATTGTCGCCCATTGAAAATCGGCGTATTTTAAAGTCCTGTCCTGTCTTCCGATAGTAGAGATCGATGCCTACTCGTGCGCTGTAAAGACTGAGGTCGAACTCTTTTCGCTTCTGTTCAGAGTTGTTGAAGAAAGGGTGTTTAATATCAATGGTGTAGCCAAGGAATATCCATCGCCAGCCCGCATAAGGTCCAATGCGCATTGTTGGTTCGGGTGCAAGCGTCAGATGGTGTTCTTGTTGGCTGTTCAGAACGTACACTTCAAAGTTGTTTGTGTTCTGTACCATCACCGTAAAGTTGTATAGTTGTGGTTCGATGTAGTTGGTATCTACATCGTTCATTGTGTCTTTCTTTTTCTCACCAGCATTCTGTTGGTATCTGCGTTTACGTCGAGTAGTGTCTGGACGTTGCCATTTCACACTATCCAAGCATTGCCATTCATCATTATTATGAATGGTTTTCCAACCGTTTTCTGCCCTTGTTGTAGGGGCGGAAAGCAGCCATAGCAAGCAAAGTATGATAGTTTTAGTAAGCATTGAATTAGTATTTACCTAATATTCTGTCCATTACCCAGTTGGTAGGAGTAGCTTCTATGCTGTTAATTCCGCATTTTCCATACCCTTGAAGGTCCTGTACTACCGACCGAATCAGTGGTTCTTGCACAAAGTGTGGGTTCTTAATGTCGATGTATTCCATGCCTTGACTGGTGTAAAGCGTAATGGGATCGTAGTTATATACGGAGAAAACGATGCGTCCTTCCGTACCATAAATCTCTATACTGTCCTCTTTTGCGCTTTCGTGAGCGGTAAAACTCCACGAACCACTGCCACAAAGTCCACTCTCAAAGCGGAATACTGCGTTCACAGTATCCTCCGATTCAAACATGCCAGTGCGGTTTGCGGTGTATCCGTGTGCCTTTACGATGATGCCGAAGAAGCTCTGAAGCAAGTCAATCTGGTGCGGGGCGAAGTCGTAAAAATATCCTCTGCCGCCCTCTTGTTGCTCCAATCGCCATGGTTTTTCCTCCAGTTTGTCGTTGTCGAGTTCCTCTGCTGGCACGGCAAAGCGTATCTGTACGCTAAGCACCTTACCTATAGCACCGCTTTGCAAAATCGCTTTCACCTTTTTAAAATAAGGTAAGTATCTGCGATAATAGGCCACAAAGCAAGGCACGCCCGTCTGTTCTGCCACACGATTGATGCGTACGCAGTCCTCATACGACCCTGCCAACGGCTTTTCTATTAGGCAAGGCTTCCCTGCTCGCATCGCCATTATGGCATAAGTGGCGTGTGCTGATGGTGGCGTTGCTATGTAAATGGCGTTCACATTAGGGTCATTCACAAGTAGTTGTGGGTCTGTGTACCAACGCGAAATATCGTGTAGGTTAGCATAAGCGCGTGCGCAACGTGCATTTTGGTTGTATACGGCTTGGACATGCGACTCGGTTACAGCGTTAAAAGCGGCTCCCGACTTGCGTTCCGTAGTCTCTCCAAAACCAATAAATCCCCAAGAGATATGCTTCATTGTTATTTTCTTTTCTGCAAAAATACAACTTTTTGTTGAATAATATCCCTGCTTCTACAAAATATATATAATGTGAAAGTGAAATCAGAAAAATATTATTAAATTTGCAAAGAAACAAAATAACCTGTCTTAATATGAGGAAAATTAACCTATTACTAATGCTCCTGCTGGTTAGCACATTTGCTTTTGCACAGCAATTCAAGCAGTATTTCGAAGATGCAACGCTTCGTTTGGACTACAACTTCGCTGGAAATGCAAGCCATCAAGCCATTGCTGTAGACGAACTTTGCCGTATTCCAAGATGGTATGGCAAGACTCAGAGGCTCAGCGAGCTTCCGTTAGAAGGCAACGGTCAGATAACGGTACGCGACCACCGCACACAGAAAGTCATTTATCGCAACTCTTTCTCTACACTTTTCCAAGAATGGCTCACCTATGACGAGGCAAAAACAACCTCAAAGTCGTTCGAGAACGTGTTCCTTGTGCCTTTTCCAAAAGATACAGTAGATGTTACGGTAGACCTACGCGATAACCATCACAAGATAATGACGTCGCTCACACACACCGTTGTACCTACCGATATACTGATTCGACGCATCGGTGAGAAGCACATAACGCCTTACGAAACGCTCCAAAGAGCTGCCGATCCAGCGCGTTGCATACACATTGCCTATATTGCAGAAGGCTATACAGATGCCGAAATGCCCGCTTTCATAGACGACTGCCGCACGGCAATGGAGGCTTTGTTTGCCCACGAACCTTTTAAATCGCTACGCGACTGCTTCAATGTGGTAGCTGTGAAATCGCCATCGGCAGAGAGTGGCACCTCAAATCCAGGCAAAGGAATATGGAAAAATACTGCTTTGCACTCTAAATTCAACACATTCTACAGCGACAGATACCTTACAACGCTACACTTAAAGACCCTTCATAACTGGTTAGCAGGTACTCCTTACGAGCATATCATCGTATTAGTGAACACCGAAAACTATGGTGGAGGCGGCATTTTCAACTCTTATAATCTCTCAATGGTGCGACACAGAGCTTTCAAACCAGTGGTTGTACACGAGTTCGGACACTCTTTTGCTGGTCTTGGCGACGAATATGGCTACGGAGATATGCCTATGTATCCAAGCGATACAGAGCCTTGGGAACCTAATCTGACCACGCTTGTAAACTTAAAGGCTAAGTGGGCCGACATGGTAAAGAAGGGAACACCGCTTCCAACACCGCAACCTGCCGACCTTGACAAGCCGAATGCCGACCAAACCAAGTGGAAAATAGGCGCTTACGAGCCTGCTGGCTATGCCAAACATGGTGTATATCGCCCTTATCCTGATTGTCGAATGCGCACCAACGAGAACCCTAACTTCTGTCCAGTGTGCCAGCGTGCCATCACAAGACTGATTAAATTCTACACCGAATAAGGTGTAATAACATAAAGGCAGGTACTGAAAGCAATTGCTTTCGTACCTGCCTTTTTCTATTGTTTGTCCTGTATGGGAAAGTAGAACCTAAGTTTTCTTATAATGCTGTAAATGCTGCAACGAAACCAAAAATGATACCTGGTATGTTGGCAATGACTATTGGATAGTCGCGTTTTTCCTTAAACAGACCATAGCAAACCCACAGTGTACAGTTGATACCCGCCATGAGTGGCTGCAAGATGGGACCTTTGTTTCCATCTAAATTGCTCTGTATTTGTGGAAAATAGAATATATACATTAGTACAGAGGTTGCCATTCCAACCCAACCCATTGCTCCAAAAAACTTTTCCTTCGTCATATTATTTCCTTTCTTTGTTGTTAGTGGTGGTTAAAGACCTGTTCTGCGCACCGCCAAACCATTGTCGTGTTCTTGAAGAATGGCTTCTTTTCTTGCCACCTTCTCTCATTATTCTGCAGCTTTATCTTCGTCTTTCCGTTATATTTCCTGCTATATTCCACAGAAATAGAAGAGAAACCTGCTGGTTTTATAGGCAAAAACCGAATGAAAGCAGTGTGCTGAACCTGTCTTATAATAACCGAATTAAATGTTGTTTATATTGTTTTATACACTTTTTTCTTGTTATCCAATGTTCTGATGCAAAGATAAATAAAGTTTTAGATTGTTCCAATAATATGTTGAAAAAATATGTATAAACGTGTGAGGGTTATGATTTACGTCAATCTGGTTAATATATCTTATCCCTTGTTTCCGTTGTTTACCACTCTTATTTGTATAAAACAGCAAGACGAATAGGTTATTTTCTAATATTCTTGGATAATCTTTCTAATTGTGTATAAACTTACACCATTGTGTGGTAAATATACGATTGCAAAACGATACAGATACTTTGACTTTGCAATATAGGCTCTTTTGCGTTGCAATAGTGCCTGTTTTACCGTGCAAAACAGCCGCTTTTGCAATGCGAAACAATAGGTATTGTAAAGTGTTGATGGTTAGGCGGTTATGCGGTAGTGTGCATTTGTGAAGGCGTTTGTATATTTATCCTCTTCCTTGCAAGTATCAGTATGTTTTTTATTTCGGTAAAGTTGCAGGATTACATTGATGGAGTGAGCAGCCCGTACTACCAAAATGATGTAGCCATTGAATATGAAAGAGCGTGATTTACCACGTTCCTTCCATTAGCAAACTTGCTGAATGAAAATGGAAACCGTGCTAAATCACGCTCCACCCATATTGTTGTTATGTCGTTTTGTAGACGTAGAAAGCAGTTTGTTGCGCTTCTACAAAATTGCTTCAACACTTCTATGAACCATAGAAACCACTAAAAGCGTTTCCACAAAACCCATCGTCTGTTCTACGAATAGCGCCCAACGCGCACCCCGTAGCTTAGTAAACCTTAATCTCTTGCTTGCCTTCAAGCGCTGCAACAGCGTTCTCTGTGAGGGCGAGCATCTCGTCTTGACCAGGATAAACCACTACTGGAGCAAGGTAGCTGATGCGTCTTTTCATTTCCTTAACAAGGTAAGTGCTGAAGCACATACCACCTGTGAGAATGATAGCGTCTATCTTTCCACAGAGCACAGCACCTTCGGCAGCAATAGCTTTCGCAACGTTCCAAATCAAAGAAGATATAAGTAGTTTTGCTTTTTCGTCGCCAGCGTCGATACGATCGCGTATGATGCGGAAGTCGTTGGTACCTAAATGTGCAAGTAAACCGCCTTGTGAGGTTATCTTTTTAATCATTTGCTGCTCTGTAAGGCCGCTTGTGTAACACATATGGATAATGTCTGACATTGGCAAAGTGCCTGTACGCTCTGGTGAGAATGGTCCATCGCCCGACAAAGCGTTATTGGCATCGATGGCACGACCCTGCTCATGAGCTGCAATAGAGATACCTCCGCCAAGGTGAGCGATAATCAAATTCAGCTTATCATAGCTTGTATTGTTCTCGCGCGCATAGCGTCTGCCCACTGCTTTTTGGTTTAATGCGTGCCAAATGCAGATGCGTGGGATTTCAGGAAGACCTGTAATGTGAGCCTCTGGAGCCATTTCGTCAACCACACCAGGGTCGGCTATGAAGCTCTGACAACCAGGAATCATTTCTGCAATCTCGTATGCCAGCTTGCAACCGAGGTCGCATGGGTGTTGATGAGCAGCTGTTCGCTGGTCTTCAACCATCTCAGGTGTAACTCTATAAACACCACTTTCAACAGGCTTAGCAAGGCCGCCACGTCCTACTGTTGCGTCAAAGTCGAGCGCAATGTTACGGCGTTCCAACTCTTGAAGTATGTGTTGCTTGCGGTATTCGTACTGATCGAATATGGTGTGGAAGTGTTCTAACTCGCTGCGAGAGTGCTTAACGTCTTCTACGAAGAGTAGTTCGCAACCATCAGCCACAGATATTTTTGTTGAAGTAGAGCCAGGGTTAATGGCTAAAATTTTGTACGACATAGTGTAATTTATTTTCTTGAATTAGAGATAATAGTAGCAAGTGCCAAGCTATAGAACTTAGATTCGACGGTGTCGCCGCGACTTGCGAGTACAACAGGCACCTGTGTACCTTGCAATACAGCTGCTGTTTCAGCACCAGCGAATAGAGTTATGGTCTTGTAGAATACGTTTCCAGCCTCGATATCAGGGAAAATAACAGCGTCAGCCTCGCCTTGTACGGGTGAATCAATCTTCTTATCGGCCAGCGCTTCAGCCGAGCACGATGTCTTTAAGTCGAGTGGTCCGTCTACAATACAGTTGCCGAAAGCACCTTCGGCAGCCATTTTCTTAAGTTCAAGATAGCCTTCTGTGTATGGGAAATGCTTTCCGTCAGGTTTTTCTGAGCAGTGAATGAGTGATATTTTAGGCTGCTCTATGTTGAAAGCGTGGCAGAAATCTGCCACATATTTAATCTGTTCGATGCGTTGTTCATGTGTTGGGAAAGGCAGAACGGCAGGGTCTGTGAAGAACAAAAGCTTCGGGTAAGTAGGTATTTTGGCTGCTGTGATGTGTGTTAGCACGCTGCCTTTAGGTAGAATACCCTTCTCTTTGTTTAATATGGCACGCAAAAGTACGTCGGTATTTACGAAGCCTTTCATCAGCGCATCGGCGCGTCCGTCTCGTACAAGTTCCACTGCTTTCTCCGAAGCGTCCTGTGGATCATTAGCCAAAAGGGTTTCATATTTTCCGTTAAACTTCTCTGTTGTCTCCTGAGAGCAAACTAATATAGGGTTGATAACACCTGCCTTGTGCGCCATTTCAACTGCGTCAAGGGTGTGGCTGTCTTCTGCCCACACAACGGCAACATTGTTTTTAATGCCGCTTTCGTTCAGATTCTCCACCAATTTGGAAAAGTCTGTAATGCTTTTTGTATTGTTCTTCATACTATATATGTATATTTTGTGCGAAAGTATTAATCTCTTGTTCAGTGCTACAAAGATACAAAAAAGGTACTTGTTCAACAAAATTCACTTTTTATAAAATATGTATTTTTTGATAATTTAAGAATTTTTACATCGAGGGATAAGCGTATATGTAATGTAATAGTTGGCTGAAAATGCGTTGTTTTCTTGACTTATCTCAATTGTTTGTTTGTATTCTTCTTTCTTTTTGCTATTAAATTATTTGGTTGTTGAGTAAAAATGAAAGTAGAGAGGGACGTAAAATGTCTTGGAAAAGTATATGAATGGCAGACTTGCAAAATGCCTTTTTCAGAGTAAAAATTGCGTTTTAGTGTTGCAAAATATTCTTTTTGCGCCTCGTAATGGAGTGTAAATAGACGATTTACTACATTTCTGCTACTGTCGAATGTGGCAAAATAAGAACGGAAAGAGGCATATATAAAAGATGTATAGGTAGTTTTTTGGAGGTGGAGTAAATTAGATTGCATTGTTATTGTGCTGGTAAGATTATCCTAAAAAAAGACTTTTGAATTGTAAAGAAAACACATGTAGATTTCGAGCGTAGTTGTTTTGCGTTGCCAAAGTGCCTGTTTTGCGTTGCAATATAGGCTCTTTTGCTGTGTAAAACAGGCACTTTTGCAATGCAAAACAACCGCTTTTGCAACGTGTTGGTAATAAGATAGTTACGCCATAGTTTTTGTCTTATCTTCTAATGTTAATTTTATGCCCCTTCAGTTCCCATTATCATGCCATGTTACGGTGGGTAGAGTAGGGTGCAATCCTGTTATTTTGCTTGTGGAAGAAAACTACTTTTGAATTGCAATTCTACATGATCATAGCGAACAGCGATGCGTCGATTACGGTTAGAATACCACTCATCACGATAGACAAACCACTCGTTGCGCCTTCGATAGTACCCATTTCCATCGCCTTAGCTGTACCAATGGCGTGCGAAGCACTACCAATTGCGATACCTTTTGCAATGGGTTCATCTATCTTTAGCAGCGATAAAAACTTTTCGGCAAAGATATTTCCCAATACGCCAGAGATGATAATGACAACTACTGTAACCGATACGAAGCCGCCTAACTCCTCGGAAACGCCCATACCAATGGCTGTTGTGATAGATTTAGGAAGGAAGGTTGCATACGTAGCATGGTCGAAATTGAAGAGCAAAGCAAGCACTAAGACTGTGAGTAAGCTCGACAAAACGCCTGCGGCAATACCCGAAATAATGGCTTTATAGTTCTTTTTCAGCAATTCAACTTGCTGATACAGAGGCACAGCAAGGCAGATAGTAGCAGGTGTAAGCAGGTAGCTTAACCAGTTGGCTTCGGCATTATACTCTTCGTAACTCACGCCTGTGATGAGCAAACAAGCTATAACCGATATGATAGAAATAAGGAGTGGATTCATGAAACCCCAACCAGTTTTTCGTTTGAGATACATTCCGATGACGTAAGAACCCAGACTTATCAGTACACCGAAATAGACAGAATTTTGTAACATATCCTATTTAGGTTTGGCAAATCGACTTTCGCCTGCCGTTAAAGTTAATTTGTTGTGTTCTTTATCTTCTTGCTTTGGCGTGCAATAGTTATAATCATAAATATCTAAAAGTTGGTACCTTGTTAGTGCAAAACTACAAATCATTTTACAGAGATTGGTGCTTTTACACCCTTTTTTAACCTTTGTTATGCTGCCATAGGCTTAATAATAGAAAGCGGGAGAATAGAAAAAATATTGAAAAGCACTTGGAAATATGGAGGGGATATGGTATATTTGCAACAGAAGGTAAGTAAAAACCAACTTAGTCGGATATGCTAACAACTTTAAAAAAGGCAACGACAGCCCTATATATAATAAGGTGTAGAAGTGCGATTGTTGAGCAAACTTTCCTTAAAAACTAAACACTTGACGACACAGACATAGTTAACATTTTTATAACTCAAACGCCCTAGACTTCCCGAAGGCGTTCCTCAAAAAAGCAAGAGGTTGTAGGGAAGCACATAAAAACTAATGAAACAAAACAGCTTTTTGGCGAGAATGACAAGTAAGATGCTTGCTTTCGCGGTGGTAGGTATGTTATGTGTAGGTTTCGCAGCGTGCTCAAAAGACGATGAAACCCCAACAAACAAGACCGAAGAAACCAAAGAAAACGAGAAAAAGGAGCAGTTTACGAACACTGCAACCTTCGATGGTACAGAGGTAAAGGTAAAGGAAGTGTCGCTGACAAACGTGAAAGACAACATGTATTGGTTAGCTTTTGAATTAGAAGATGGTGCCAATGCTACTGGGTTAATAGTACATTTTATTCCTGAAGCACACAATAATAAAGAGATAGACCTTGGCGTACAGAGTGAAACAGATACTAGTTGGTCAATCTTTGTAATGAAAGGTGAGTCGTTTGTGTGCTGCGGTCAGGAAGCAACAAGTCCTCAATTCAAGTTTGATAGTGGTAAGATGAAACTCAAAATTGATATGGAAACCAAAGAGTTTGAGATTAAAATCGACAACGCAAAGATAACAACCAGTCAAGAAACCATGTATGGTGACGGTGTAGAACACATATTTAGCCTCAGTCATAAAGGCAAGGCAGTTAGCGAATAAGATGGAAACAACATAACAACTGAATGCAAAAAGAAAAGCGCAACCATCAAAAAGAGGTTGCGCTTTTATAGTTTTTAAATAGGAAATATAATGTGATTAGGCTTTTATTATGTGTACCATATTTCGCCTCCTACAGACTTATTGCCCATTGTTCCCTTATCGTTACGATTGAAATTGTTTGCTTCTGCATTGTTTTTGCGTTCGTCTTTGTTCAGATTGCAGTCCTTATACAATTCTGAATGATTTAAACTTTTCATATAAACTCCTTTCTTTTGTAATACAGATGTTAAGTCATTGCAAATGTAAAGTTTTTATCTCATAATTGCAAATATATGGCCTTAAGGCCCTATTGTTTTTAAATATTTTTGTACAAAGGCCACTATAATTCCTCCTTTTCTTTACAAATGTTTTGTAAAACTTTAGAAATACCATCATAATGGCGCTGTAAATAGAATTTGTTAGATATAAAAAAATAGCACTTTTCACGAATATTTATTGTGTTTTTCCTTTTCTATTCAAACTTTATTGCTATCTTTGCACACGCTTAGCTCACAAGCGAGATTAACCATAAAGCTTCTGATTGGCCACAGAAAGGTCTACGAAGCAACCGACAGGCAAATCTACACAGACTGGAATAAAAGCTGATAAGCAATATAGAAGTATTGCTTATAAGGAGCTTTTTTTGTGCCAATACAGTATAGAACAAGGCACATTCTAAATACTAAATAGTAACAACGCAGTGTTTTACAATCGGGAACGTTGTAGACCAAAGCTAAAAAAGCTATACATTGGAACCGATTACACTGTACAACATAAACAAAGAATGCTGTGCGGTAAACTAAAAAAACTTCGGGGTTCCAATACTTATGAAGTGCAGCACAGCTTCTTTTTTTTTATATTTTCCCCACAAAAAATCGTTCAAAATGTTTCTAATGAACGAAAAAATCTGTACTTTTGTATTGCTTTTGCACTAAAAAGACTACTTTAAGTAAGTCTTATGGCGATAAGTTTCCATGTGTTTCGAAAGATATATGCATCGCATAGGTGTTCGTAGGACCGGGTTTTGAAAATATATTTCTAACACAATAACAAAACGCATTATGACATTTTTAATGATTGTAGAGCTACTTGTGGTACTCATTGCCCTTTGGGTGGGTGCGCGATATGGCTCGTTAGCGCTTGGCGCAATCTCTGGAATCGGCTTAGCCGTCCTTGTTTTTGGTTTTCAATTAAAGCCTGGTGAACCACCTACCGACGTTATTTGCTGAACCATTCCTTCATGGCGCCAGGCATGATTCACGTTGTTGTGGCTACCATAGCAGGTCTTGGACTTAGCTATGCTTATCATTTCTGGTTCGGATTGTATTAAGATAGTTCTATAAAACTATATATAAAATTGCGGGATTGTCCTACGATGGACAATCCCGCATTATTTTTTCATTACATGTTTGTTGCTACATTCTCCAACGAATGTGCAGCCCTCGTAAAACGAAAGTCTATTCTATCTTCAGAATCAGTGCTTGCGATGCATCGTTAAAACCGCCTCTTCCCCCGTCAGCATCAATCAAAATGTTACCACATATGCATCTACCCGACTGCATAGAAGCAACAATCTTTCGGCAGTTTAGGCATAAATAGAATACATCTTTCGCCTTTGGCAAACCGTCTTCACCTTGATATTCCAATATCTTAATACTTCTTTCTTTCATCTTTATTGGTGATATAAACCAATCATATAAGAGAGGAAATCTCTCCCTTTAAGGACATTAATAACGCAATATAAGTGTAAAGAAATTACAGAGGCGTAAGTCTTATGTAATTGTTTGATTATTAGCACGTTGCAATACCCATTGTTTTACAATGCAAAACAGGCTCTTTTGCTCGGTAAAACAGGCACTTTTGCGTTGCAATATAGGCCCTTTTAGAATGTAAAACCATTTATATCGCTTTTCGTTTGTATTTTTCTTTACAAACTAAAATGATTTCCAAGCATCATAAAGTACCAAAAGAAAGGAGCAAACACCATAAGCGGTGTTCGCTCCTTATACATATTTTAATAACCCATTCACGTTTATACGTGTGCCATATAAAGTGCTATTAGAGAGCGAACTTGTAACCGAGGGTAATCTGGAATACAGAGTTCTTATCGTCTCCGTTCTTGAAAACCTTTGAAATACCCCAGTTATAACGCGCGTCGAGTTGAACGTTTGCAAACTCGTATGACAAACCTACTGGTATAGAAAAGTCTACAGACTGAGCTTCTATATCGCGTGTTGTTTCTACAACGTTGCCAAGTATGGTTACCTTTTGGTTGTATTTAGAAGTTATATTGAAGCCTGGTTGAAGACCTAACTTAACTGCTAAGCCCTTGGCAACGTATACATTAGCAAGGATAGGCACGTTAATGTAGTCTAACTTTGATGTTGTTTCGTAGTCATCACGACCTTTTATCCAGTCTTTCTTATAACCTTGCTGAGAGTAAATAGCACCTGCTGAGAGAGAAACGATATCGCTTAACTGATACTCAACCTCTAAACCAGCTGCCAATCCAAGGCGTGTCTTAGAATCTTTTACCTCTGTTACGTTTGCAACATTTAAACCTACCTTTGGTTGTAATGTAACTGTTCCAACTGCATGTTGTGCATAAGCACCTACTGATGCAAGTGTTATTGCTGCTAATAAAATAATCTTTTTCATCTTTTCTTAATTCTTTAATGAGTTTATTTATTAAATACCGCGGCAAAATTACGTCTTTTATTCTATTTAAATCAAATCTTTTTACTGAAAAAAAGATATAAATATAAAAAATTGATAAAGAATAAGTATTTTTATTTTTAACCTATATCGAAAGCGCCCGCTTGTTCTGTTAAAGAGCAAGCGGGCGTATATAATGTGTTTTTTTAGAAGCGAGTGCCTTTTATTTTATATTCTTTAGTACTGCGAGTAAGTGGTCCCAAACCATTTCAACGGTAGGGATAAGCAAACGCTCGTCAGGTGTATGCACGAAGCGGAGGGTTGGACCAACGCTCATCATATCTACGTTTGGATACTTTTCTGATATGAGTCCGCACTCCAAACCAGCGTGAATACCGAGCACTTGTGGTTCCTTGTTGAAGAGTTTCTTGTATTCTTCAACTGCAACTTCCACAAGTTTAGAATTTGGATTCATCTTCCAGCCTGGGTAAGCGTCGTGCTGATGGATTTCAGCACCAGCCATTTCGAAGCAAGCTTTAATGGTATTTGCCATGTTAATGAGCGCACTTGGCACGTTAGATCGCTGAGATGCGATTACAGTAATGGTACTTTCTTCAGTCTTTACAACTGCAACGTTGCTCGAAGTCTCTACCATATAGGCGATAGCTTCGTCCTGACAGTTGGTCAAAGGACCATTATCTACAGCTTGAACAGCCATAACAACGCGACGGCCTACTTCCTTTTCTACTACTGGACGAGCCTCTGTACTCTCCATTCCCCATACTGCGTTAGGGTCAGACACGTGGTATTCTTCCTCAACACCCTTTGTAAAGATGTTCCAGTCTGCCATTACTTCTTCCTTCTTTGCCGATGGTACTGCGAAGACAACCTTACCATCGCGAGGTATTGCATTGTCTAACTTGCCCGAATTCCATTCTACAAGGCGTACATCCATCTTGCTTTGCTCCATATAAAGGAAGCGTCCAAGAATCTTAATAGCGTTCGCACGCTTCTTATTTATATCGTCGCCAGAGTGTCCTCCAATCAGTCCTTTAATGCTAGCCTCCATGAAGAAGTAGCCTGCAGGAGCGTCTTCGCGCTTGAATTTGAACACGCTATCGGTGGCAATACCACCTGCACAGCTTACGAAAATCTGACCTTCGTCTTCTGAATCAAGGTTAATGAGGTAGTCGCCAGTAAGCCAACCTGGTTCCAAACCGAAGGCACCAGTTAGTCCTGTTTCCTCATCTACAGTGAAAAGACATTCGATTTTGCCGTGCTCAATATCGTCTGAATCGAGTACTGCAAGTTCGTATGCAACACCAATACCATCGTCTGCGCCGAGAGTAGTGCCTTTAGCCTTTAGCCATTCGCCATCAACATAAGTCTGAATAGCGTCATTATGGAAGTCGAAATCTACGTCTACAAGTTTGTCGCACACCATGTCGATGTGGCTTTGCAATATTATTGTAGGTGCGTTTTCCATGCCCTTGGTTGCTGGTTTCGTAATAAGTACGTTGCCAGTCTTGTCTACTTTGGTATCCAAATTACGGCTTTTGCCGAACTCAACAAGATATTCTATCATCTTTTCCTCGTGTTTTGATGGACGAGGGATTTGGTTGATTCTCGCGAAATGCTCGAATACGCGAGCTGGTTTTAGTTCGATGTTTGTCATTTTTAATAGTATTTCTTTTGGTATATTCTTGATTTGTGTTACCTTTGCCAAAAATATAGATGCAAAGATAAGTAAAATGGTTGAGACTTTACTGTTGAGTGTGTTAATAATTGCTATTGCAATGGTGTTACTTTCAATAAGAGTGCTCTTGAAAAAGGGCGCAAGTTTTCAATCACAGCATATTCATGACAGTGAGCATATGCGCAAAAAGGGTATTCATTGTGTTATTGACCAAGACAAAGAGGCACGTGCTTCCAATAAAGCATACTAAGTATAGAATATTAATAAATAACAAATAGAGAAGATGAAAAAGACATTAAGCGCTTTAGCAGTGGCTGCATTGGCATTCGGTACTACGTCATGTAACAACCAACCACAGGCTAACGACACAAAGGAAACAAAGAAACCAGCAGCTGCAACAGCTACTTCAAGCTCACAAGAGAATATAGCATACGTAGAGATTGATTCTATTATGAGCCAGTATACATACTGGAAAGAAGTAACAAAAATACTTGAAGCAAAGGAAAAGAACATACAAAAGACACTTGCTGGAAAGCAACAAGCATTGCAGCAAGCAGCCGCAAACTTCCAGCGAAACATTCAAGCTAACAAGTACACTCAGGAACAAGCGCAGCAGATTCAGGCTGGTATTCAGAAGCAAGCAGCCGATGCTGAGTCGCTACAACAACGCTTAGGAGCTGAGTATCAAAAGGAAGTTAGCAACTATAACAAGGCGCTTTCAGACAGTGTTCACAACTATTTGAAGAGCTTTAACAAGGATAAGAAGTATGTCATGATACTTGCTAAGAGCGGCGATAATATTCTTTACGCTGACGAAGCATGCAACATTACCTCTGATGTAGTGAAGGGAATGAACAAGGCATACACTGGTATGAAGAAATAAAACATTAATATTTTAATCTCATAAGTAGAAGTATTCTCTCTTGTAAGTGATTATAGGAGAGAGTAATTTAAAGAATTTTTCAATGAAATATAATAATAGCTGCCTTCGTAGGCAGCTATTTTTTTTATCTGATAATGGCTCTGTGAAATTGCCTTTGTTTTACTTTGGTATGATTGATTTACGATGAAAGCCATCTGCTTCTTAGACTAATAAATGCTTATCATGTTGTTAAGATTTTTCGAAAGGGTAATTGTTGCATAACTATCTTTATATCAACATGTTGCAATACCCCTTGTTTGGCGTTGTAAAACAGGCTCTTTTGCACGGTGAAACAGGCACTTTTGCGTTGCAATATAGGCGCTTTTACAACGCAAAACCAATTATTTGGAAATTTACATGTGCTTTCTTTACAAAATGAAAGCCCTTCTTGGAGATTTCTTAGGTGGGCGAAAAGCAATGTGTTTTCGCCTAAAATTCCAATCGTTATTTTTGTTTTTACTTTCCCCCTTATATATAACAATGTGTATAAGGGATAGCTATCGTTGTTTAAAAACTTGCCGCTTGTGCGATAAAACCTACATGTTGATGGCGCTTAACATCAAGGCTTTGTCGATGTCGGTAATGCCGTTGTGCTCGAACATATAGCTATCGTTCTCGAATTCCTGCTCAAGTTTAACGCCAGGGTGGTTGATAATCCATTGCAAGAAGTAGACTTTTGCTTCGCCAGGATTGCCGTTTACCCAATGTGCATAAGCCATATTGAGAGCATCGTCGGGCTGTTGGTCGGTTTCAACCAATGTATTATATATGTTCAAAGCCTTATCACCGTTGCCATTACAGATAAGAGTCCATGCCAAAAGGCGCTTCACTTGGTTGTCGTTCTCGTTGTTTAGTTCGAGTTCGTAGGCTTTGTTCACAGCCGTTTTCGTATCTCCATCAGCAGCTAAGCATAGGCAATAGTTGATGGCATAGGCCTTAACGTTCGGCATAAGTTCGCATAACTTGCTGTAACAATGCAAGCCCAGCGCATAGCCTTTGCGTCGTAAGGCGAACGAACCTGCTGTTTTCAGAACCCAAACGTTCTCTGGTTCTTTGCCAATGGCCGATAAGAAGTGTTCTAAAGCTACGCCTTGAGCGCCTTCTCGTTCGGCTTTTAAACCGCAAAATGCTTGGTATGTAGCCGATTCGCTATAATAAAGTTCGATGAGTTTGTCAACTTCTGTTTCGCGTTTATGCTTGTATAGGAACATCGAAAGCGATAGTTTAGCATCGATATAGAAGTCTTTCACAAACAAATCGTGTAGCATGAAGAAAGCTTTATAGTAGCCATCGCCAACCTTAAACGGGTTTTCAATATCCTTATTGAATGCCAACTTTACCTCAAAAAAGCGATACAAGTCTTGTATATACATGCGTCGGGTAAAGTCAGGCGATTGGTCTACAGGTTCAGGAATAGGCAAACCGATGCTTTCTCCCGACTTAAGCATCTCCAAAATGTTGGCTGGTAGCTGGTTGATAATCTGCGACATGGTCAGCGCAAGCGAATATTTGTCTGATTCGCAGAATGGATTTTGCCCTGCCAAATTATCGAGAAGCTGACTATTTCCTAATCTGTCCACCACCTCTTTCAGTCCTGGATGTTTCGCAGTAAAAGGTGTAAACCAGTTTGAAATATGGTCGAAGAAAGGGAAACGCTTCATCTTACTGAAGCCTCCAAAATAGATATCGGAACCTTGTTCCTGCATTTTCATCATCTTTTGGATACTCTCTTCCATCTGCTCCATCTTCTGTTCGTCAGCGTCTGGGTGCAGTATGCTTTCCAAAGGGTCACTCTCTTTCTCTGAAATACCGAAACGATCGAAATGCAAATCAGAGTTTTTCACGATGTTAGGCATGATATCTCGCTGTATCTTAGCATTGTCGCGGTCAGCATTCATGCAGTTAAACATCTGCTTTTGCAAGTTCAATAGTTCGCGTTTGGCGTCCTCTGTAGTTATCATAGCGTCCATATACTTCGCCTGTTCCGCTACGAATAGTGGGTTATCGGTAAGCGATAGCACGCTACCAACCAATGCACGCTGTCGTACTCTTTCCTCTTGCGCACGTCGATATACCTCTACGAGCGTGTAAAACTTCTTTGCATCGTATATTGTCATGGTAGAAAGAGTGATTGCACTAACGATAATCATCTGGTCAGATGCATCGATTGTCGGGGTAGAAAGTAGGTCAATGTAGAAGTTGGCATCGTCTATTGACCACTGACTCGATACCAATAGGGCACAGAACAAGCGTTCCATGAAAGTCTGATGACGCTCATAGAGTTCCGATTCCTTATTTCTTTGTTCCGTTTCAGGTGCCAATGAGAGCATGGCAACGTCTGAAACGAAGCTCTCTAATACGGAGTGAATAAAGCTATGGCTAAGGTTTAGGTGGTCGGCAGTGCGGAAAGCGTCTACAAATGTAGACTTGTTTTTACAGTTCCAGCTTAGTTGTAAATTGGCAGTAACCTTGTAAAGACGTTCCAAAAGCGAATTGTAGAGCTCTTCACGGGCTGGGTCTTTGATTCCTCGCAGCATGAAGTCGCACATTAAACTATAGTCGTTCGTAATGGCCATATACTCATTATAGTCTACCAACGACGGCTTTCCGTTATATATAAGTTGCAATGTCTTAATGGCTTTGTGCAACTGTTTGTTGCTAATAAGCTCGAAAGCAGTGTTTATGTTCGTTTCTGTGTTCAATGCCTTATCCTCTTTTTGTTCTGCTTTATTGTCTTTATTCTATTCCTATGGGAAAAGTTTTCTTCTGTTTCTGCAGTGATACCTTATTCTTATTTAGGTAGAAATGCCGACTGAATGAAATGTTGTTACATGGTAGTGAAAACCTATTAGCCCTTCAGTACATCTATACTTGCTGGCCAGTTTATATGTGGTAGCAGTTCCATTTATGTATGGACGCCAACCTAATTATATATGACTACGGGTAGAAATTATGGGTAATTACAACGAGTAGACTACCTTTGCAACTTGTTCCGTTGTTGCTTTGCGAGCTTTAAGGATATCGCTTTGGCGTGGAAAGGTTACTTGTTTGAAAACCATTTTAGGCAAAGCATTAACCACTTTATCGTCTACTTGCATGTATTTCTTAATCAATGGCGCGAAATATTGGATTGGATGACTGTTCAACATGTCCACCGCCTTATTGTAAGCAGCCTCGAATGCCTTCTGTTTGGCAACGTCTGGGTTGTTCACATAGACGAAAACACCAGGCAAGAAGTCGCTTTCTGTTGAATTATACAATTCCTTGCTACCTGTAATTTTAGCCTCTGTGGTCTGTGGTTCGCATGTCCAAATAGCGTCAATTTGGCTATTTTGGAACATCTTCATGCGGATAAAGATATCGTTTATCTGTGCTCCATAAGACCTATTGGCTACGGTATGAACTTCAAAAACCTGCTTTGTGAGATACTGAGTAATAGAGTTGAAGGACATTCCGATAATCTTATCGCCTAAGTCTTCAATGCTTTTGATACCTGAAAGCGGTGTTACCATGAGCTGCCATGATGTGTTTGTCTCGGTCATATAATCGAGAACGGTGTTCTTTGACTGCTTTAAGTACTCTGCTTGGATAAGGTCTGTAACTGCAGCTTGCACACGATTACGTTCCATTGCAGTATCGCAATCTTGCTGAGAAGTATATTCTAACAACCTAATATCGATATCATTGGCATTGTATAATGCGCTGTCTTTCAGTAAGAAAACAGGCAAACAATCCATTGTAGGCATCACACCAACCTTGAAAGCGCGTTGGTATGCCACCTCTTCAACCTTGTTCTTACGCTTCTCAATAAGCGATTCCTCTTGGTCGGATACCTGGCAACCCACTATTGCGAAGGCTGCAAGGATTAGTAAATACTTTATTCTACCCATCGTCATAACGTTGCAAAAGTAAACAATAATTTTGTAATTACGAAAAAAAAACCATACTTTTGTGCGTAAATATGGCAAAAGATAAAATAGCATTCGTTTGTGATTACTGCGGACATGAGAGTGCAAAGTGGATTGGAAAGTGTCCGAGCTGCGGACAATGGAATACGTTTAAGCAAGTGCGCATAGCTCCAGAGACGGGGCTTAGTACTGCAAAAACACTCGTAGCGCATACCTTTGGCGCACCGAAAAGCAATGTTCCACAGGCACTTAGCAATGTTTCTTCGGCAGAAGAGATACGTATTGACATGAAAGACAGTGAACTTAATCGTGTTCTTGGTGGCGGTCTTGTTGTTGGAAGTATGGTGTTAATAGGTGGAGAACCAGGCATTGGTAAGAGTACACTAACGCTTCAGACTTTGTTAAACACCGATCGTAAGGTGCTATATGTTAGCGGAGAGGAAAGTCCACAGCAGATAAAGATGCGTGCTTTGCGCATTTCTGAGTCTATTCCAGATAACATTGTCATTCTTTCAGAGACTTCCATAGAAAAGATTTTTAGTTGTATTAAGGAAGTAAACCCCGAATTATTAGTTATAGATTCCATTCAAACAGTCGCCACAGAGACTGTTTCAAGTAGCGCCGGAAGCATAACTCAAATACGAGAGAGTGCTGCCGCCCTGCTTCAATTGGCTAAATCGAGCGACATTCCCGTTATTCTTATCGGTCATATCAATAAGGAAGGCTCCATAGCGGGGCCAAAAGTTCTTGAACATATAGTCGATACGGTGCTCCAATTCGAAGGAGACCAGCATTATATGTACCGTATTTTACGAAGTATCAAGAACCGTTTCGGTTCAACATCGGAACTGGGGATATACGAAATGGGCCAAAACGGACTGCGACCGGTTAGCAATCCGTCGGAGTTGTTGCTCACTGACACTCCCGAAGACCTATCGGGGGTGGCTATTTCAAGTGCTATTGAAGGCGTACGGCCCTTCCTTGTGGAGACACAAGCCCTTGTTTCGTCGGCTGCATACGGCACTCCTCAACGCTCCGCAACCGGTTTCGACCAGCGAAGGCTCAATATGCTGCTTGCAGTGCTGGAGAAACGTGTTGGATTTAAGCTTATGCAAAAGGACGTTTTCCTTAATATTGCAGGCGGATTGCGTATTACTGACATGGCAATGGACTTGAGTGTGATTGCAGCAGTGTTGTCGTCGAACGTCGATACGCCCATCGAGGCAGGCTGGTGTATGGCTGGAGAAGTGGGATTAAGCGGCGAAGTGCGTCCCGTTAGCCGTATAGAGCAACGCATTGCAGAGGCAGAGAAGTTGGGTTTCAGTCATATTATCATTCCGAAAAACAATGCACAAGGACTTAAGGGGCGCTATAAGATAACCACACACCCTGTTGCAAAAGTGGAAGAAGCCTTGCGTTTGCTGTTCGGATATTAAGGGGTGAAAGGTGTTAAATAGTGTAAACACGCTACGTTATGGATTGTACTGTATAACATTCTCGCTATCAGCGTGTTGCAATACCCATTGTTTTGCGTTGTAAAAGTGCCTGTTTTGCACGGTAAAAGCGGCTGTTTTGCAACGCAAAAGAGCCTGTTTTAGAAAGTAGAACAATGGCTATGGTTTTTCAATCGTACGACTTTAACAATTTTAAAGTCTTTAGATGGCTAATGAAATATATCTTAACACTCTGTAAAAGGCTTTCACATGGTTTCTATCAGTCTGGTTATTCGTATGCAAGTACGTGTTTTTTACGGTGTATTTTCAATTCCTTTAATGATTATTCAAGTAGGTTGTAGCTTTAAATATAATAGCTAAAAATTGTGTATTACACCTTATTCTATATATAAGAAGGCTGGTAGAATGTTCTACCAGCCTTCTTTTTGTATTGTCGTGATGCGTGTTTGACTTAGTCGAGCACGCTTCCTTTGGTTATTGCAAGCTTACCAGCGCCTGTGAAGCACAATGCAGCCGAACCAAGCAAGTAAAGCATTGGTAACTCGATAGCCCAACCACCAGTTGCTGGGTCTACGCTAAAGATATCGCCCATGTGTGCCATAAGGATAGCAACAGCCATGTCGCCCACCATTACGAAGGCAGCTGCGCGAGTCCAAACTCCCAAAATAATCATGATGGAACCAACGAGTTCGGCTGCCACTGCGCCCCATGCAAGGAACGAAGGAAGTCCGATGTTCTCGAGCATACTGCCAATAAAAACATATCCTCCCATAACTTTAGCAACTCCGTGGAATAGCATTAAGCCACCCACACTTAAACGGAGGAGCAACAAACCAAGGTCGTTGCAACGTAAAAAATCTTTGTTTAATGTCATAATCCTGTTTTTTTACTTTAAATGAATCATCAATATACAAGCGTAAAGCATGTCTGACATTGGACAGCCTCGCCGTTTTGTTATAGTGGTTACGATATCTTTCCGAACTAAAAGTTCTTGTTCTATTCTGCACAAGTAATTCCTTCAGGCCGCAACAAGCGTGGTTTCGTGTTCAGAGAGTGACGCTATTCGAGTTCTGAAAGTTCAAGCCAACGTAGTTCTTTTTCGTCCAACTCATCTTTCTTCTTCGGCAATTGTTTGCTGATTTCGGTGAGTTGGTCTATTTCAAGCGTACCCGAACAGAGTTGTTCTTCCATTGTTGCAATCTCGTTGGTAAGCTTTTCTATATCCGCAGTGAGCATTTCGTATTCTCGTTTCTCCTTATAGCTCATGCGTTTGCGTGTTTCGTTGTGGTAATCGCGCTGTGTTGTAGTTTTCTTTTCCTTAGTTTTGTTATCCTCTACCAACTCTTTGCTCTTCAAAGCTTGGTAGTCTCGGAACTGCGTATAGTTGCCTGGGAAGTCTTTTACCTGTCCTTCGCCTTGGAAAACGAGCAGATGATCTACCACCTTATCCATGAAATAGCGGTCGTGCGATACCACGATGACACAGCCAGGGAAGTCTTGCAGATATTCTTCAAGTATCTGAAGCGTTTGTATATCAAGGTCGTTGGTAGGCTCGTCAAGTATTAAGAAGTTCGGATTGCGCATCAAAACTGTGCACAAATAGAGCTTACGCTTCTCTCCACCCGATAGTTTTGCCACATAATTGTGCTGCATTTCGGGTGTAAAAAGGAAGTAATTGAGGAACTGCGATGCCGTCATGTGGCGGCCACCGCCAAGGTCTATGTAGTCGGCAATATCGGTTATGATGTCGATAACCTTTTGGTCGTCTCTGAACTTTAGTCCATCTTGCGAGAAATAACCGAACCTAACGGTCTCTCCGATATCGAATTTTCCATCGTCAGGCTTTACCAATCCGAGCAACATCTTAATGAAAGTAGACTTCCCCGTGCCGTTATTACCGACTATTCCCATCTTTTCGAAGCGGGCAAAGTTATAGTAGAAGTCTTTCAGAATGACTTTTTCGTCGAACGCCTTCGATACATACTGGCATTCAAATATCTTGCTTCCGATGTAAACGTTGGACGCTTTCAGTCTGATTTGCCTTTCTTCGATGCGTTGAAGAGCCTTTGCTTGGAGTTCGTAGAAGGCTTCTTCCCGATAGCGCGCCTTGTGTCCGCGCGCTTGTGGCTGCCTTCTCATCCACTCTAACTCCGTTCTGTAGAGGTTATTTGCACGCGCTATCTCTGCCTTTGTATTGGCAATGCGTTCCTGTCTCTTCTCTAAATAGAAGGAATAGTTGCCCCGATAGGTGTAAATCGTGCGGTCGTCAAGTTCAAGAATAATGTTACACACGTTGTCAAGGAAGTATCGGTCGTGTGTAACCATGAGGAGAGTCTTGTTCCCTCTCGCCAAAAAACCTTCTAACCACTCTATCATTTCAAGGTCAAGGTGGTTGGTTGGTTCGTCAAGAATGAGCAAATCGGGTTCAAGTATCAGCACATTTGCAAGTGCTACACGCTTCTGTTGTCCGCCACTAAGCTGCCCCATAGGCTGGTTTAGGTCGGTTATCTTGAGCGTTGTAAGTATTTGTTTGGCCTTTAATACCTTGTCTGGGTCGCCCTTATGATTGAAACAAGCATCGAGTACCGACTCTTCGGGGTTGAATTTCGGACTTTGTTCCAAGCAACTTACACGCAAATCGTTGCGATAAATAATGGCCCCCGACTCGTAACCCTCCTTTCCTGTGAGGATGGAAAGTAGGGTAGACTTGCCCGTTCCGTTCTTCGCAATCAGTCCGACATGCTGTCCTTCTGCAATGGAGAAGGATATTTCATCGAACAAAATCTGCGCTCCGAAGCGTTTCGATAGCTTTTGAACGTCTAAATAAGGTATCTGTGCCATTGCTTATTCGGCTGTATCGTTTGCCAAATCCGTATTGATGCTCTCGATATAGTCAAGTAGTTCCTCTCTGCCTAACTTGTTTTCAGAAGATGTTATAAAGTAGGGTGGGGTAACTTCCCACGTGTCTTCCAACTTCTTCATCCATGCTTCGGCATTGGCTTTCGCCTTTCCTCCGGATAGTTTATCGGCCTTTGTGAAGACGATAGAGAACGGAATGTTGCTTTGTCCTAACCAATCGATAAACTCACGGTCTATCTTTTGCTGCTCATGACGTATGTCGATAAGTACGAATACGTTCACGAGCTGCTTGCGTTGCAAGATATATTGCGCAATCATCTGTTCGAGTTTGTTGCGCACAGTCTTTGAGTTCTTAGCATAGCCGTAGCCAGGAAGGTCTACAATATACCACTCCTTGTTAATAATAAAGTGGTTGATGAGCAATGTTTTGCCAGGCTTTGCCGATGTCTTGGCAAGGCCTTTGTGATTGCAAAGCATGTTAATCAGGCTCGACTTGCCCACGTTCGAACGACCGATGAACGCATATTCGTTCTTCGTATCGTTAGGACACTTCGCTATTGTAGGCGATGATAGGCTGAATTCCGAAGTCTTTATAATCATGTTAGCGGTTCTTATTGCATATCATAAACTACCTGCATGAGCTTCTTTCCTAATGCATCAGCTTCTTCCATGCTACTTGCTTCGCTGTAAACACGTATGATAGGCTCGGTGTTAGACTTGCGGAGGTGTACCCAAGCTGTTGGGAAATCAAGCTTAACACCATCAATATCGGTTACCTGCACGTCCTTTTCGTTTCCGTAAAGTTCCTTAACTTTAACGAGAATAGCGTCTACATCGGTTTCAGGAGTGAGGTCGATGCGGTTCTTTGCAATGAAATATTCAGGGTAAGTCTTGCGCAATTCGCTTGCCTTCATGCCCTTTTGAGCCAACGAACTAAGGAACAGCACGATGCCAACAAGCGCATCACGGCCGTAATGACTATCTGGATAGATGACACCACCATTACCTTCGCCACCTATAACAGCCCCAACTTCCTTCATTTTGGTAGTAACATTCACCTCGCCAACGGCTGCAGCGTAGTACTTTCCGCCATGTTTTTCAGTTACATCGCGTAGTGCTCGTGTTGAAGAAAGGTTGCTAACGGTGTTTCCTTTTACGTGATCGAGAATGTAATCAGCCACACTTACCAGTGTATATTCCTCTCCGTACATGACTCCATCTTCGCGTATGAACGCCAAACGGTCTACGTCTGGGTCTACAACAATACCGAGATCGTAGCCTCCTTTCTTTATTTCTGCCATGATACCACCGAGGTTTTTCTCTATAGGTTCGGGGTTATGAGCGAAGTCTCCAGTTGGTTCGCCGTACAACAACGTGTATTCTACGCCGATTTGGTCTAACAATTTGGGTAGAATAATGCCTCCAACAGAGTTCACTGCGTCTACACAGACACGGAATTTGCGTGCTTTAATTGCCTCCAAGTCTGCCAATTCAAGTGCTTTAACAGCGTCGATGTGGCGTTGATCAAACGAATCGTCCTCCTTATAACTACCAAGTTGGTCTACGTCTGCATAGTTGAAATCTTCCTTTTCTGCTATATCGAGTACGGCAGCGCCATCTTCTGCGGTGAGAAATTCGCCTTCGTGGTTCAATAGTTTCAGTGCATTCCACTGACGAGGGTTGTGCGAAGCGGTGATAATAATACCACCATCGGCTCCTTCCATACGCACTGCCAGCTCGGTAGTAGGTGTAGTTGCCAAGCCAATGTTAACGACATCAGCGCCAATACCCATGAGAGTGCCGCATACAACGTTCTTTACCATCTCGCCAGAGATACGTGCGTCGCGTCCAACAACTATCTTTAGCTTCTTTCCTGGGTGCTGACTTGCAATGTAAGTAGCGTACGCTGAAGTGAATTTAACTATGTCAAGTGGGTTCAATGTGTCGCCTGTTGGTCCGCCAATCGTACCGCGGATGCCTGAAATAGACTTTATTAGTGTCATCTTTTTCTATAAATATTAAAGCCACGACTGCACATTGTGCGGTCGTGGCATGTTATTGTTTTATCGTATTATGTACCTCGTTGGAAAGTGATATCGTAGAAGCAAGCATATACTTCTTTGTTTGCTAAGACTTGTCCTTGTGCCGATGGGACGATAAGACGTACATGAGCTAACTTATCGGAAGCACTTGTGATGCGGCCAATCTTAATGTATGGCAGAGGAACAAGCCAGCCTTTAGGCACTGATGCACTTCTGTATATGCGCGCCATAACGCTCGACGACTTATCGAAAGAAGCCGAGAAAGTACCACTTGTACGTGTTACCATCATCTTATCGACTATTCCGTCCCAACGCAAATTCATATTAGAGAGCTGCAAACTATCGCCTGCTACGTTAGTTTCTTCGAAGCGACAGAGTATAGTTGAAGTTTCTCCGTCTTTCAATTTCTCGCCTATTCCTTTCTCAACTATCTGCATATAGACTCCAGAATTCTTGAAAAGAACGTACTGATTCTTCGATACGTCGGTCGTAGAGTCTTGCTCTTGGAACTTACTTTCTGATATAACGTTTATCTTATGGTTCACTATAAACGCATTTATAGACTTGCGCTCGCGTTTCAATTGGTCGTCGTAGGTTTCTTGTTTGCTGCATGAGGTGCTGCAAATTCCACCTAACACAATTGCGAGGAGAAAGATAATCTTCTTCATTTGTGATATTTTTGTTTCCTTATTTATTATCTGCAAAGGTAACAAAAGAAAACAAATATACGCACAAACTGCTGCTATAAAATATATAAAATATTGAAATTCGGTTCTGTTTGGCCACATTTTAACTCATATTACTGCATTTTGTAGGTCCTATCTGTTTTTGTTTTTCTCTATCTTTATGATGCAATAATCTTTCCAAACCATCGTTATTCATAATATGAATAAGGCAAAACTATTGAACATTATATTATTGTTCCTGTTTATTTTCTATGGTGTTGACGCTATGGGACAGTCGTTTACGCTGCAAGGAAAGGTATCCGACCAAGAAGGAAACCCCATTGAATTGGCGTCAGTCATAGTGGCTTCGCAAGGAAAAATGGTGATGAGTAACCTCAAGGGAGAGTTTAGCATGCAGCTACAGAGCGAGGATTCGGTTAAGATACGGTTCTCAATGCTTGGCTATAAAAGCAAAGTGCGCGTGCTACATCGCCCTCAAGGCAAACAAACGTTGCAGATTCAGCTTGTAAGCGACAATGAATTGCAAGAGGTTGTAGTCGAAGCGCATGCACCGCAACATGGAACTACTGAAGAAATTAAGGTTGAAGCGACAAAGCGAACGCCCTCTGTTTCGGGCAATGCAGTGGAGGAAATACTGCAAACACAGGCTGGTGTGTCTACGCACTCCGAGCTTTCGTCGCAGTATAACGTGCGTGGCGGTACGTTCGACGAGAACTCTGTATATATAAATAATGTGGAAGTGTATCGTCCTTTCCTTGTTCGTAGCGGACAACAGGAGGGCCTTTCTGTTATCAATGCGGACCTTGTAGAACGCGTTGGATTCTCTACGGGAGGCTTTGAAGCAAAGTATGGCGATAAGATGAGCTCTGCTTTGGACATTACTTACAAGCGTCCGAAGCGCACTGAAGGCTCGATAAGTGCTTCAATGCTGGGCGCAAGCGGATATTTTGGACTTGCAGTGAAGAAGCTTACTTGGACAAATGGTTTACGTTATAAGACTAATAAGTATCTCTTAGGGTCGCTTCAAACACGTGGAGAATACAGACCTTCGTTCTTAGATTATCAGACTTATTTATCATGGCAGCCTTCTAAACGCTGGCAAATAGACTTTATTGGAAACATATCGGAGAACAATTATAACTTTGAACCCGAAGACCGAGAAACCAATTTCGGTACTTTGAAGAACGTAAAGTCCTTTAAAGTCTACTTTGATGGCCAAGAAAAGGACCTCTTCCGTACTTTCTTCGGCTCTTTAAGCCTTACTCATCACTTGTCATCGCGTACCGATATCTCGCTAATAGCGTCTGCTTTCTCTACCAAAGAGCAACAACGGTACGACATTCAAGGCCAATATTGGCTCACACAGACCGAAACTTCAGAGAATTTAGGCGTTGGAACGTACATGCAACACTCACGAGACTACTTGAAAGCAAACGTTAAGAGCTTGAAATTGATGTTGCAACAGCGTGCAGGAAAGCACAAAATAGAAGGTGCTTTGACCTATAAAATAGAGCAAATCAAAGAGAATTCTGCCGAATACGAGTATCGCGACTCGGCAGGATACAATGTTCCGCACACTGGCGAAACCCTCGACATGATATATTCGTTACGTGCGCGCAATAAGTTAGATGCAAAACGCTTTGAAGCATACGTGCAAGATACGTGGAATTTCCAAAGCAACGACTCTGTCCCCACGCTTTACCGATTGAATTATGGTGTGCGTTATGCGTACTGGGACTTCAATGGTGAAAGTATAGTTTCGCCTCGTGCATCGCTCAACATCACGCCAGGTTGGAACCGAAACCTATCGTTCCGTGTGGCAGCAGGTCTTTATTACCAAGCACCTTTCTACAAAGAGTTGCGCGATACCACAATGGTTAATGGTGTAACATACGCCCTTTTAAATCAGAAAACACGCTCGCAGCTTTCTATTCACGCCTTGGCGTCGATGAGTTATCGGTTCAATATGCTGAACAGACCATTTAAATTCACAGCTGAAGCATACTATAAGGCAATCTCACGCCTTGTTCCTTACTCGGTAGACAACGTGAAAGTGACTTATTACGGCGATAGTCAGACCACTGGACACGCCACTGGTTTGGACTTAAAACTATTCGGAGAGTTTGTACCAGGGGCCGATTCGTGGCTCACGCTCAGTGTTATGAACACCAGTATGAAGCTAAATGGAAAGAACGTACCGCTACCAACCGACCAGCGTTTCGCCTTAAACCTCTTCTTTACCGACTACTTCCCTGGCTCAACACGCTGGCGAATGTCGCTGAAACTGGCATACGCAGACGGCTTACCCTTCTCGGCACCACACCAAGAGTTAAGTAGTAACTCGTTTAGAGCGCCTGCATACAAGCGTGCCGATATTGGAATGAGCTACCGACTATTCGATAATAACGATGGTTCGCGACACTCTATCTTCCGTAATATATGGCTCGGATTAGACTGTTTGAACCTCTTTGGAATCAATAATGTGAACTCTTATTATTGGATAACCGATATCTCGGGACAACAATATGCCGTGCCTAATTATTTAACTGGCCGACAAATCAATGCGAAAGTATCGGTAGAGTTTTAAAATAAAACCACAGATATAAGACTTTTTAACATGTTCTATTTGTAATAAGTACATATTTGTAGTATCTTTGCAGTGAAAAATTAATTATTAAAATAAAAGAAAGACATTATGAAGAAATATGAATGTGAGACTTGTGGTTACGTTTACGATCCAGAAGTAGGCGACCCAGATGGTGGCATTGCGCCAGGAACAGCTTTTGAAGATATCCCAGATGATTGGGTATGCCCACTCTGTGGCGTTTCAAAAGAGGACTTCTTTGTAGTTGAAGAATAATTTCATAAGAGAATAATTTAGATGTTAATGAAGAAAGGTATATGGCTTTTGGCCTTATACCTTTTTTTATTTTGTAATACTTAGATAGCTGATTCACTATTTGTTGACTTTTCTTTTGCAATCTATTGTCAGTTGTTTTGTTATTCATTGGTTTTAATTTTGCGTGTTCATGGGGTATAGTGGTTGTGTCATTCATCACAATATTACTTATTCACTATGTTGCTTCTATACCTCAAACAACTGCTATATGGATAGTAATAGCAGGGAATAAGCAATCCATTAACCATGCTGCTATTTTTTGTATAAAATTGCTTTAGTTCTGCAAAGAAATACGATTGTAAAACGTTATAGTCTCTTTGGCTTTCCAAAAGAGCCTGTTTTGCAACGCAAAAGGGCCTGTTTTACCGTGCAATATAGGCACTTTTGCAATGCAAAACAACCCCTATTGTAATGCATTGATATAAAGTTAGTTACGCAATGTGAGTTTTGTTGAAAGCTGCAGATGGGAATATTGTATATTTATAAGCATTCTTGTGTTTTTCTATTGGTATAAAAACAACAAAAGCGCAGGGCGATAATCGTCTTGCGCTTTCGTTATTTTTAAATAAGCTTTCGCTTATTTTGGTCTCTGCTTGATTTGAGGTTCGCGCCTCTCGGCGTTCCCCTGGAAATCTCGCATCGAATTGTTATCCTTTCTTCAATCTTTCTTTTGTTACCTTAAACTAATCCTATCAACCTGAACAATCTCTTTTGTTCTCCTTAAATAAAACAACTAAAAACCTAAATCTATTACTATTAACCTAAACAATCTAATAACCTTTTTTGTCTTTTTGACAATGCAAAGGTACGCCGCTTTCACGATATAAAAAAATATTTCTACCTATTTTTTGCTGAAAAACAGTCTTTCTTGACCTGCGTCAATCCTTTATTGTGTTCGCACACACAAAACATTCGCTTTCTTTAAAAAATGGTCTTATTTTGGTATAGGATGTCTTTTGAGTTTCGATAGAATATTTTTTGATTTTCTTTCCTTATGATTATCTTACTTTGTTCTATGCGATGATGATTTTAGTTGAATATTCTTTGCCGTTCGTTTCAGAAGCAACTGCTTTGCCATTATTTTTCCTTTGCAGTGGTATTCTTCTGTTTATGTTGAGCGCATTGATGGGTAAAACTATTTTAAACGACAGTTTTATGTTAGAAAAGGCAAAGAGGAGAGAATAGCTTTTAACTGCTTTACGAATGCAAAAATAGGGTAGTAGGGGACGAGGAGTGCAGATTATATTCTGCCTTCGTCTTACTTTATCATATCTGTTAGAACAAAGGAATGAAGATGATAAAACGAAAAAACAGATTGCAGAAACCGAAATTTCGGAATTGCAATCTGTTGTTGTTTGGTAGGTAATTATCAAATTTGTGCGACTGCACACTATGGTAGTTATACCATAATAGATACAGTTTCTTTAGGGTTCCATGCTTGGAACACCTTCCATAGAATTATCTTCTACAGTGTTATTGTCTTCGAGTTTCTCTTTCAAAAAGTCGAGCATCAAGCGTATTGCCTTATTTGTTGCAATGGCAAGATTAATGTCTCGTCCGAAATCCTCGGTTAGTTTGAACGTTCTAATGTCGTCTTTGTTGCCGTAACCAATCCATATTGTGCCGACAGGAACCTCTGGAGTGCCACCGCTTGGTCCTGCTGTTCCTGTTGCAGATATGGCGAAATCAACCTGCAAAGCGTTGATAGCACCTCTTACCATCTGTCGTGCTACTTCCTCGCTAACGGCAGTTTGCTCTTCTAAAGTCTCGGGAGAAACACCCAAAACGTGAGTTTTTACTTCGTCGGTGTATGATATAATGCCACCTTTAAAATAGTTTGAAGCACCAGGAATGGCTATAATTGTTTCGCTAATGCGTCCTCCCGTGCAGCTTTCAGCAGTGCCGAGAGAGTATCCCGATGCGTAAAGTAGGTCGCCAATTTGGCGTGATAATATTTTACTTTCAAATTCCATAGTCGTTAATATCTATTCAAATGTAACTTTACTAAAGGCTGGTATGTCGATAGTTGCAAATTTTCCGTCGCGATACTTAAACGTTCCAACGCTGGCAATCATAGCTGCATTGTCGGTGGTATAGCTAAACTTAGGTATGTATATTGTCCAACCGAAACGCGCAGCGTGGTCGTGGAAGGCATTGCGAAGACCATTATTAGCCGATACTCCGCCTGCTACGGCAACATGCTTGATGCCGGTGTCCTTCACAGCTTTGCGAAGTTTCTTCATTAAAATGTCTACAATGGTGAACTCTAAGCTCGCAGCGAGGTCGTTTTTGTGGTGTTCTATGAAGTCAGGATCGCCCTGTATCCACTCGCGAAGGTTATAAAGGAACGATGTTTTAAGCCCCGAGAAAGAGTAATCGTAGCCCGATACGTTCGGTTCAGCGAACTTAAAGGCCGTCGGATCGCCTTGACGAGCCAGCTTATCGATTATTGGACCGCCTGGATAACCTAATCCCATGACCTTAGAACACTTGTCTATGGCTTCTCCAGCAGCGTCATCGATGGTCTGTCCGAGTACTTCCATGTCGTTATAAGCATTCACTTTGACAATCTGAGAGTTGCCTCCAGATACCAAAAGGCATATAAATGGGAATGGGGGCTGGTTGTTATCGTCGTCAGTTTCTTTGATAAAGTGGGCAAGAACATGCCCTTGTAGGTGGTTAACGTCAATGAGTGGTATACCTAACGAACGTGCAAAGCCTTTTGCAAAGCTTACTCCGACGAGCAAACTGCCCATGAGTCCTGGTCCACGCGTAAAGGCAACGGCCGATAATTGCTCCTTTGTGATACCCGCACGCTTAATGGCTTGGTCTACAACAGGCACTACATTCTGTTGGTGTGCACGCGATGCTAGCTCTGGAACAACGCCTCCGTATGCCTTATGGACATCTTGTGAGGCTGTAACATTGCTTAGAATAACTCCGTTGCGTAGCACCGCTGCGCTGGTATCGTCGCAGCTACTCTCTATACCTAATATATATATATCCTCGTTTTTCTTCATTGTTGTTGTGTTGTTGCGTCGAGGACGCTTCAGCTTATTTATCTTTTCCCGTTGCGAATAGGGCTTAAAGACTTTATTTTGCTACTGTTTTTTTAATACGTAAGTATTTCCAATCCGTGCTCAGTCATTAGGAAAGTGTGTTCCCATTGGGCTGAAGGAAGTTCGTCGCCAGTGATGATTTCCCAACCATATGGGTCTTCTGCGTCGATAAAAACCTTCCATGTGCCTTGGTTTATCATTGGTTCGATGGTGAAAACCATGCCCGGAACAAGCAGCATACCAGTACCCGCATGTCCGAAATGGGATACTTCAGGCTCTTCGTGGAAGTCGAGTCCCACGCCATGACCGCACAAATCGCGTACTACTCCATAGCCATGTTTCTTCTCAGCATGCTTCTGAATGGCGTGTCCAATGTCTCCAACGAACGAGTAAGGCTTAGCTGCTTCCATACCAATCTCAAGGCATTCCTTTGCAACACGCACCAGTTTTTCTTTCTCTGGTGTAGTTTTTCCAATGATGAACATACGGCTTGCGTCAGCATAATAGCCATCAACGATGCACGTCATGTCTACATTTACGATGTCGCCCTCTTGTAAAACGTCTTCTTTCTTAGGTATTCCATGGCACACCACTTCGTTAATGCTGGTGCAAACGCTCTTCGGGAAGCCCTCATAGTTAAGGCATGCGGGCGTAGCATTGTGCTCTTTGCAGAATGCCATGCATATATCGTCAATCTCTTGCGTATTCATTCCCACGTGTATAGCGTCAGCTACAGCGTCTAAGCAACCAGTGTTAATGACACCAGCGCGGCGGATTCCTTCAATTTGTTCGGGTGTTTTTATAAGGTTTCGAGTAGGAACCAATTTGCCTCTCTTCTCGAATTCCATTATTTTTTTATCCATTTCGGTGGGTTCTTGTCCTGGTAGACAGTGCCACCTTCTCTTTTTCAATATCATTGTTACTGTTGTTAAACTTTTCTGCAAAAGTACTATAATAAATATAGATAGCAAAGGAATTAACTCATTTTTACCCCCTAAAGCTTACAAGAATGCTGATATGCGCTTATTCTTGCCACACTTTGATATTGGCATTGGTTAAAACGTTGTTTGTAAAAGAATCTGTGTAATTTCATCATATAACGCTTGATTTAAATCAATTAAGCGAGATTTAGAAAATATTTTAACTAAAATGTTTGTACAATCAAATGTTTATTTCTATCTTTGCTTACAGATTAATAGTGGTAAACTAATAAGTTTAGCATTATCATTTAAGGAAAAATAGCGTGTTTAGGAGACGCGTAAAAATTTTCTCAGGAGCAGTGATGCTCACCAAATGTTTATATTTAAGTTTATAAAAGTTTTCTTCAGTAAAAGTTATAGATTAGGTAGAAAATGATTGAATCAGGATAACTTTTCTGTTTCATGCCACTTATTTCTAAACGAAAATATAGTAACACCACTTGCTTACTTTTTCTTCTATACTATTATAGATTACCCATTTACTCATGATTCATGCACTGATAGCAAGTAATTGTATCATTGCGGTTGATTTGTTGTGAATTCTTAACGAGTTTACAACAGCTATTTTTGTTATCGCACACGCTCTTAAAATAAGTTAAATCAAACGGAAATAGTGTGTAAAAATTTTGATATTAAATGAAAATAGTGTACATTTACAATCGTTATCCTGAAACAATCTTATAGCCTTACTAACTAATGCCTAACATAAAATAGAAACGACGGTCTGAGAAGATCGTCGTTTTCTGTTGCTTATAGGAATTGTTCTGATTTCTGATAGAGGTTCTTTACTTTTGTAAAGATAATCTAATCGAAAAGTGATGTAAATTGTTTCGTGTTGCAAAAGCGCCTATATTGCAACGCAAAACAGGCTCTTTTGTCGTGCAAAAGAGGCACTTTTACATTGCAAAACAGCCTGTTTTGCAATGCGTTGATAATAAGGCGGTTAGGCGATATCGTCTCTTCTCCGAATTGTTTACACTTTTAAGCCGTTCTCAGCAGTTTGTATTTGGTGCGTTAAACAGTGTTTTAGTCTATGCTATTTATTCATAAACTCTTCAATAGCTCTTTCCATTTTAGTTGCTCCCATGCGGCTTATGGCTTCGTATTTGTCGTAATCGTCTCCGTCGTAACGCTTCATTGGTATATCAACAGTAATATCTGGGTTGGTTAATTTTATCATTAAATGAGCGTTTTGGGATATCGCCAAAGATATGGTTTGGCTTAAAAGGGTGTAATAATTCAAGTCTGGAGAGATGCCATCGGGTAGGATTTTCTGTAAAGCAGATAAGATTTTAGAATTTCGTATCTGCCATTGTTTGCTCTTTTCCTTCCTGTCCCATTTTCCTATATAGTCGTGTCCGCTGACATTAACACCCACAAGCAGGTCGTCTTCTGTTCGTTCCACTCTATTTAAAGGGAGAGGATTCATGATTCCTCCATCTATTAAAATGCGGTCATCTATACGCACTGGCTCCAAGCAACCGGGGAGAGAGATGGACGCACGAACCGCTTCCCAGATGCTTCCCGACTTGAATACGACTTCTTTTCCAGATTTCCAATCTGTTGCAATGGCGGCAAATGGTATAGGCAAATGCTCTATATCTTTGTCGGGCGCAATGCGTTTCAGTTCGTCAATGATGCGATCGACTTTCATAAAATAGGAGAAGCCCAATGTGTAATTGGTTAGTTCTGACATCTTTTTCTTATCTATTGATGTCAGCCAACGCTTGAAATTGTCGAGTCGTCCCAGTGCATACATAGCCGCAACAATAGACCCAAAGGAGGTGCCAGCTATGGAAGTGATGTTGTATCCGCGTGATAGTAGCGTATCGATAGCACCGATGTGGGCATATCCACGTGCGCCTCCACTTGAAAGAACAAGTGCTATGTTCTTTCTGTTCTTCTTGAATAATTTTTGAAAGATAGCCATTGTTGCGTGTATGTGTTAAGAGTTGGACATTCCGTTAAGTCATTTTGAAGTCGTAAACACCTTTGTTGTATATGCTATATTTTGTGTCTTTAGACGTTCCATCTGCTCATAATACGATGTTCGTGTGCCTTGTTTACGCTGAATGATAGCATTTGTTGGCGTGGCAGATACTGCAAATGTACAAATAAAATATGAAATTTAACTCCTTGAAAGTGTGTTTTTTAAGCTGGTTTTTGGTCTGTTCTGTATAAAAAAATACCCCCACACTGTTTATAAAAAACAGGTGGGAGTACGTGAGAATATAATGTTTATTGGTTCTGAATATATTCTTTTAAAGAAGGATTCTCATACTACGACAATGCGCAAGCAGGCTTAACATTTCATATTAGCTGAATGAGAACCTTTTCTTTTTGTTTCTGTGAAAGGTTGCTTTACTGCTTGTACTTTGCTACACCGAGTTTATACATATCGTTTCCTTCGTGGTCGATGGCAACGATTACGGGCAGTTCTTCTACACGTAGGCGGCGAATTGCTTCTGTTCCGAGTTCGTCGAACGCAATAACTTCGGCTTCCTTGACCGCCTTTGCCATAAGGGCAGCAGCGCCACCGATAGCAGCGAAGTATACACCTGTGTGTTCTTTGAGTGCGTCGATAACCTCTTCGGAACGTGAACCTTTACCTATCATGACACGTAAACCTTCTTGAATGAGGCGAGGAGAATAGGCATCCATGCGCCCACCCGTTGTCGGACCAACTGAACCAATAGGCTGTCCTGGTTTCGCAGGGCATGGTCCAGCATAGTAAACAGCCTGTCCTTCAAAGTCAAAAGGCATGGCTTCGCCTGCATCAAGCATTTCACAAAGACGCTTATGAGCTGCATCGCGTGCAGTATATATGGTGCCTGAGATGTAAACCATGTCGCCAGCGTGGAGCGATTTGATGGTTTCATCAGTGAAAGGGGCTGATATTATTCGTTTTTCTTCCATAATATGTTTTCTTATAATTGCTGTTTAGAGTGAACCTTCGGCATGTCTTGTGGCGTGGCAACCTATGTTTACCGATACTGGCAAACCTGCAATGTGGGTAGCATTAGTAAGAATGCTAACCTGTAGGGCCGTTGTTGAACCACCAAAACCACATGGTCCGATGCCGAGTTTATTGATTTCTTCTAACAATTCTTTCTCCAATTCGGCTACATGTGGCTTATCACTCACACTACCAACAGGGCGGAGAAGGGCTTTCTTACTTAGGAATGCTGCACGTTCCATAGTTCCGCCAATGCCAATACCTACAATGATGGGAGGGCAAGGGTTACCGCCAGCATGGAAAATGGTATCTATGACAAACTCTTTGATACCTTTTACGCCTGCACTTGGCGTAAGCATCTTGAGTCCACTCTTGTTTTCGCTGCCGAAACCCTTAGGGGCTACAGTGATATGGAACTCGTTTCCTGGAACGATTTCATAATGAATAATGGCTGGAGTGTTGTCTGTTGTATTCACACGGTCTATCGGATCCTTCACAACAGACTTACGCAAATATCCATTTGCATAGCCTTGACGCACGCCTTGGTTAATGGCTTCTTCTATGAAACCACCTGTTACGTGGCACTCTTGGCCCATTTTGACGAACACAACAGTCATTCCTGTGTCTTGACACATAGGTACTCGCTCGGTTTTAGCTATGTCGGCATTCTTTACTATCGTGCCAATAATTTCGCTTGCCAATGGTGATTTCTCTTGTTTTTGGCATACTGCGAGCTTGTTGTATATATCGTCTGCAAGCACGTAACATGCTTCAATACAAAGTTTTTCTACTAACTCTGTAATCTTAGATGCTTCAATTTCTCTCATTTATCTAAACTTTTCTTGTAAGGAAATACTGTGTATTTCTGTTCTCAATGTTTTCGCAATTCTTGTCTACAATACCGATTAGGCAGTAGGTTTTACTATGTGCATCGTACATAAGTTCCTTTACGAAAGAGAAATCCTCTAACTCTTTCGTATTGGTAACCTGCAAACGCGGACCACCACATTCTATTATATGGTCGCCAATTGTGATGTGTTCTTCATCGTAATAGGCTACTGGCAGTTGCTGGTCTATTACTTCCTTTACGTAATCTTCTACTTCTTGAATGTCGAATTCTTCATGATTGTAGAACTTTAATACGAATCCGTTGCGTATATCAGAGAAGTAATAGCAATCCGGATAGATGCCGTAGTTTTCCTCAAGTATATAACGAGTGATTTCTTCGGCTGTGTGTGCCCTCTTACGATACTTCAATGACTCGTGCACTATGGCGTAAATACTTTCTGGAAGAGGACCGAACATCGTTGGACGAACCACGATAATCTCTTCGCCAATGCCCACTATCAAGTCGGCATTACGGCCTAAAGCTTCACGCAATAGGTTGAAATGCTCAACGATGACACGCTTCTTGCGTTCCAACAATGTCTTAACGAACTCTGCAATTTCCCACATCTGCATGAAGCCCATGAGGAAACGGATATCCAAATGGAACGATGATGCTTCTTTTATTTCGCCCAATGCAATGGCTTCACGCATAGAAAGAATCTTGCGAGGATTGATAACGTCATCATCATTAGTGAGTTCCAGTCCGGGAAACATACCTTTGATAAGCGAAGACTTGCCTGAACCTGCATCTCCGACAATGCCGATAAGACGGTCGGTGTATAGAAGGTGGCGCTGCGAAATGTGGTCGCCAAGAAATATTAGACGCTCTTTGCCGCGTGGGGCGTAGTACTGCGTCGATATAAGGTATTGCTGTAGCGGATTTATCATCGCTTGTTCGTGTTAAGTGTTGAGTGAGAAGCAGCATATGCTGCCTATGTTTTATAGAATTTACAGTATAGAAACTGTCAATAAAAAAACAAGTTGGCACGTTACCATTATATAGGTTTCGGTGCCAACTCGCTCTATGTTTGTATTACAATTCGAAGTTCAACTTCATTAAAGGTGTGTGCTGCTGTGCACCATAAACATCGGTTTCGCCTAATGAACCTGATGGTATCGGACGTACGATGGTTATCTTAATGGCCTTCGCAGGGTCGAAATGAATGATGTTGATAATATCTTCTGCCTTGATATGGTAGAGTTCGCAGAACATCTTTTCGTTGAAAATGTTAGCGTCCTTCACCTTATAATACATATCAAAGTCTTTGAATATGACGTCGAATGTAAGTTCGAAAGGGCCTGAATTCTTGCTGCGAATAACAGAAGCCACGTCTACTAATTTATATTGTGCCATGTTTTTATCTCCTTTTACTGTTAGTTACTTGCATTCTCCCCTGTCGAAATTGACATAAGTAATAGGGAAAAGACTTGTAGGATCGTCTACTTCCAAGAGGTGATAGATATTGAACTCGTAAACTTCGCCCATCTTACAGTCTGATGGAGAGAATGGGAAGGCGAGGTTACCTGATGTAGAATAGCGACCATCGTAACCGAAGTGAAGCATTGTGCTTCGTGCAAAGCTACAAATAGTATTCGCTGTTTCTTGGTTATCAGCAACCGCTTCGATGATGATAAGCAACTCATCAGAGTGTGATTCCTCAGCTCCTTCGAACATAGCCATTACGCCTTTCTTGCCGTAAATCTTGAAATCGAGGAAGAAATCGGTTATTCCGTACTTCTTAAAGTTATCTTCTACGCGAGCACGAACGGCCTTTGTGATTTCATCTATCTTAGAAATCATAATAGGATCCTTTACTGCTGCTGGCGACATAGTACGATAACCTACGCGACGAACACCTTCAAGCTTAACGTAATACTTGTCGGTTGGTACGAATTTAGAGCCAGAAACGCACACCTTATTCTCATCAACTTGTTCGAATTTGCATTCGTGTAGGTTGATTGCACCGCCTGGACCAGGCAAGATATAAGGGTTTGTCTTCTCGTAGAGAGTGTGTCCTGCTATAGAAAGTGTGGTACACTTGCGAGCTGAAGACAATGGTTCAAGCACGAAATTATCGTGGCGGAGGTAGCCAAACATACAGTCGCTACCGCTTCCTGGTAGGGCGCAGATAGCCGCACATTCAAGGATTTTACCCAAGTGAATGGCCAAACCTTTAGGGAATCCTTCCTTGATAGGGAGGGCTGCAAATACTGAAGGATCATAAGAACGGCCTGCAATGATAACATCTGCGCCTTCTTCCAGTGCCTTGATATATGGCTCTTCACCCATCTGAGCTACGATGTGAACTGCTTCGTCTACATCTTTTTCTTCAATAGGCTTCGCTGGAGCAAGTGGAGTAACCTTACCATTGCGGAGGTTTTCCTTAATAAATTCTTTTTCAAACTCAGACTGAATGACAGCCATCTTGAATGAAAGACCTTTTTCTTTTGCTATTTCACGTACTATATCAAGTACGAATTCAATGTGAGGACGTGCTCCGCTACCACCAGCAGTACCAACAATGACAGGTACTTTAGCCTCGATACCAGCTGGAATCATGATTTCCAAGTCGCGTTTTACCGAGTTGCGGTCTGTAAAAGACTTGCCTGCGCCAAGATAATATGGGCCTGGATCTGATGAACCAGCATCTACAGCGATTACATGTGGCTTGCGTTTCATACCCTCTACAAACGATTCCATTGGGAAACCATAGCCCAAAATCGCTGTAGTGGAAAGTATTCTGATTTCTTCCATCTTCTTTTTTCTTTTTAATTACTTAGCCGAAGCCAAGATAAGATTACTTGGTCAGAACCAAGATTTAATTACTTAGTCAATGCTAAGATACGGCTCATTTCGTTGAAGACAATCATATAGCCTTCATCAACACCCATACCTGGTTTTGCAAGATACTGTACTGGCTTAGTCGCCATAGCAATGTTTGCACAAACTTCTGCAGAGCGGTTTGTTTCATTACAAGTACCACCGAGATAAGCACCCATACCATTTTCTTTGCAATAGAGTACAGCTTCGATTGTGTTATTGATACCACCGAGGTCTGGAGTCTTGATTTGTGCCATGTGACCAGCCTTCTTTTCAGTGAAAGCTTTGATGTCTTCCAAAGTGTTGCACCACTCGTCTGCAACGATTTCAGCATCAATTCCATCGCGATCCATGGCTGCACGGATAGCTGCCAAAGCATCTATTTGCGCTTCACGTTCGCCCATATCAACTGGACCTTCCACACGCAAGTGGAATGGTTTAGCTATTTCTGCAACTTCACCAATATACTTTGCGATTGCCTCAAAGTCGTTGTTGAACACGATACCAAGTGTACCATAAACGTCAATGTGGAATGTTGGGTTGTAACATTCGCATGGACGAAGTTCAAGAATACGATTGCGGAGCCATTCTACATACTCTTTGATTTTTTCACCTTTCAATCCAACCTTTGTTTCAACGTGGTTGAAGAGAGCGTGAGGCAATACATCAGCACGCTTCATAATCATTTTATCAGCGTTCAAATAGCGGTCGTCGCCTGACTGAGAGAAGATAGGAATAATTTCTTTTGATACTTCTGTTCCATACTCTTCAGCGATTACCTGTGCCATTAACTTGCATTGGCTCTTTGCAACAGCGTCAAGACAAGCTTGAGTTACACCATAACGGATAGCGGTATGATATATTTTACCAGTAGAAGGGCTTACTGTCTTATCAACAATGTCAGCCATTTCACGGAAAGAAGTAATATCTTTGCCTTCATATAAAGGAGCAATCTCCTTTTCAATAACAGGAATAAAGTCTTCAGCAAGGAACAATGGGTCGCGACCACCAGCACCAGAATATTGTACAGCAGCACAATCTCCGTGTGCAATAGCGCCATTTTCAAGAATGAACATAACGCTGATAGACTCACCTGCTTGTCTTACTTGTTTGAAACCAGGTGTTAATGGAGTGCCAACATAGAAAGCACCATCGTTCTTAGCACCAGCTTTGATGGCCTTTTGGTCATCGAAGAAAAAGCCCGTTTTACCAGGGGCACATACAACTTTCTTAATTTTCATAATAAGAATTTGTTTAAGTTATGGTCCCACTATTATTTTATAATGTTCGTGGGACCCATATTTTAGTTTATGTTTTTACTGAATTATTTCTCTTAAATATTCGCTTTTGAAATAGTGCGAAACTATTAGTTCTGTGGGTTTGGACGTCCAACGAGGTGTCCTTTACCGATCGCGTAAACGTCATCAATAACCATTTGGAAACTAACAGGGCGGTTTTCAGCCTTTGCACGTTCCTCAAGTTTCTGACGATGGAAGATAACCAAGTCGTCGCTGAGAGGCATATTACCCATGTTCAACAAGCGGATAGCACCTTGATTGTCGCGTGCAGGCAATACCTTACCAGCATTGTACTTACTTGGTGCAAATGGAATGTCAATAACACCAGCTTCGATAGCAGCGCAAGTACCTACTGCCCAGTCGCCCTTACCGAGTTCTTCTACTTTATCGAGCATACACTCCATTTCTCTCATAATGATTTCGCTTTCTTCTACAACAGCAGGAATTTCACGGAAGTTTTGGTCCTTCAACATGTTGATAACCTGCTTAGTTGCGCGCAAACCTGCGGCGTTGGCTTCCTTAGTTGGGATACCCATAGCCTCGTGAGGGGTCTTTACGATTACCTTTGTTGCCTTTGCCAAAGCACCTGCAGCCGAACCCCATGAGATAACACCGAACGCTTGTGCTTCATCTTGGGGGAAACCACCCATCCATTGGTGGAACACTGTAGTTACACGAGCGTCCTTATAGCCGAACTTATCAAGATATTTGCGTGTCATGATGTCGAGCGAACGGATAGCAGCAACGTCTTGAATGAGGTTACCACACTGTCCATATCCAACAGTAAGGTCGCGTACTCCTTGTGTAGCAGCAAGCACAGCTTCAATCACAGCAACTGTGTTTGAGATACAAGGAGGAATAAGTGTACCTGTAAGAGGACCGAAAGGTTCACGGTTGATAGATACTCCAGCTTCTTCATAGAGACCCACCAAACGGTCAGCATACTGCCAGTGGTGAATAACTTGGTCTACTGGGTGTGCCTTAGAATAAGGAATGTTATAAGAAATACCGCCGCCTTCGTAAGATGTGAAGCCACCAGCGATAGAGAGTTCGGTAAGCAAACGTGCGTCAGGGGTTCCGTGACGAACCTGCACAGGGTTCTTAACTGCCGATGTAACCTTACGGCAAATGTCTACACCATAGTTTACAATAGGGAATCCGTTAAGCATAGAGCGGTTGGTTTCAAAACTTTTCTGAATACCAACTTCGCATTCTTTGTATCTATTTAGACGTGTGTAGCTATCCACAGTAGATGGCAACAAGTCTGCACCACCTTCGTCTTCGAGGAAGCGCAACAGCTTGATATGTTCTTCATAGAGTGCTACACCTGCACGAGGCTGAATGAGAGTGTCGCCATTTTCAACTGCTTTCTGCAACTTGTACGAGAAGCGTTTCTCTGGCGCAATGCTCTTTTGGTAATCTACTGCTTCTTGGAAGTCTACGTCTTTACCAGTCTCCCAATGCGTGAGGACGTCGGCTCTTTCTTTGTAAAACTCGTCGTCGGTAAGTTTTTTATTCTTCAATTCCATAAAAAGTATTTTTGTATTATGGTGTTATTTATATTTCCGTAATTTCTTTTTTCATGATTGTCAAAGCCAAATGTGGCTCGAATGTACTCAGCAAACCCATTGAAGCGAAGATATACTTCTTATCTAACATGTACTTAGGGGCTTTTGGTTTAGCAAACATAGGGTCGCGCGAAGCTTTCTTTTCGGCTCCGCTTAGAATCTTTTTAGGGTCAGCGTTGTTTTTGATAGAACCACCTATACCTACTATATATGGCACTTCTGAAAGGTCTTTACCTGTTAATGTGAATACTTGACCCATTGGAGTGAACGCTGGTTCAAAGTATCCGCAGTGGCGTTCTACTGCAACTTTCACGGCATTACGTGCTAATCCTTGTTCTATCCGAGCTTCTTCGTCGGTTTGTGGAAGCGTTGCAGGAGCCGCAGCGCATCGTTTAATCCAGTCTTCTATTTTAGTTTGGTCAATTCCAAGCTCATCAGCGAACACCTCCATGTTTATCTCATCGGCCATTGCCGTTAGGCTATAGCGCATTCCAAGGTCGCCTTCCACAGTGCGTTTGCTATATGGTTCTGGCAAACCTTTGGTGATAACTTCAGCGATGGTAGGTTCTCCTTTTGCCATAGAATATATGTCTGTGGTTGCTCCACCGAGGTCTACAGCCATCATATCTCCCATTCCTTCGTCGCGTCCGTATCCTTTGCTGAATAGTTCGCACCCTGTTAGCACTGCCAACGGTGTAGGTATAATATCGTAACCGCTCATTTCTTGAACCCTTGTAAGTCCTTTTGCTTCAATGATTCGGCTAATGAACAGTTCCTTAATCTTCTGTTTTGCGGGATTGATATTGATGATATTGAACTGTGGCATTACGTTTTCGGTAATGACACACTTCTTTTTATTAGAGGCTTTGAAGATTTGGTCTAGTTCGTAAGAGGCAGTTTTATTACCTGCAGCTATTATAGAGAAGTCGCGATCTATTTCGCATAAGCGTTTCGCATTGGCGATAATGACATCTTTATTGCCCCCGTCGGTACCGCCACATAGCAATACCAAGTCGGGGTTTATGTCGTAAATTTCTTGTTGTTCGGCTTGTGAGATTTCAAACGAATAGGTTTTTACAACCTTGGCTCCTGCACTTGACGCTGCCATCTTTGCTGCTTTAGCAGTCAATTCAGGCACTAATCCGAGTGCAACCATCTTCAATCCTCCAGCAGCGCTACTGCAGCAGAGAAGTCTGTCGTATGCGAAGTGTCCTATTTGGGCTTCGAGTTGTTGCATGCCGTTGTTGAATCCCTCCATCACATCGGTCTCGATGGTGGTGAATGCGGCTGCAGTTCCTATAACGTCGCCCTTGTCTGTGTCAATCGCTGTCAGCTTCGTGTATGTGCTACCAAAATCTACTGTAAGGTATTTCATATATTAGTCTTCCTTTCCTAAAACTTTATCGAGGTCTTTGATAGAGATTTCGATGTCAGTTCCAGGAGGGTACACCTTTGTGAAGCCCATAGCGAGGAATCGCTTTTCTACGTCTTCAAAGTTTTGTTTACCTACTACGAGGTTTCCACCTACGAAGATAGGAATACCTTTAAGTCCTGCTTCGTCGCACTTTTCGCGCAATCCTTGGCAGTCGATTTCGCCGTGGCCATACATTGACGATACCAAAATAGCGTCAGCATTCGTTTCGATGGCAGCTGCGATATATTCTTCTTGTGCTACCATTACACCCAGGTTTACCACGTTGTAGTTATGTTGCTCAAGAGCAAATGCGATAATCTTGTTGCCTACTGCATGCGCATCAGCACCAATAACTCCAGTAACTACTGTCTTTTTTTCCATAGCTATCTAATGTATTTGAGTTAGGTTTTATATATTTTCGTATATTTTCTGCAAACTTACAACCTTAATTTTTAAACGACAAAGATTTACTCAACAAATTTCAAAAATTAACACTACTTAGCAAAAAATAGCACTGTAATTTCCTCATAATGGTGTTCTTTTGTTCTTAATGGTGAATAAATACTTTGCTTTTTGTTGTTAATTGCGGTATGAATTGGTCATTTTTACACCAAAACGACTGTTAGATTTGGATATATTGGCATAATAACTATTTTTGCATATTAATACTCTTGTTATATGCATAAAATACTATTGCGATGTGATGCATATTGTTCGACATTGTAAAAGTGCCTATATTGCGCAGCAAAAGTGCCTGTTTTACCGAGCAAAAGAGCCTGTTTTGCACTGCAAAACAATGGGTATTACAATGCGCTGATAATTAGATGGTTACATGATAGTATAGATTTTACACAATATTTGTATCTTTATGCTATTATTTTTGCATAATAACAAAAAAGCTTAACACAGAGTAAGGTAGTGAAATTATACTGTTAAAGTATTATCTGACAAAATAATTTGGTGGTAAAAATAGAATGCTGTACCTTTGCCGACAAGTATGGCGATTAATAAATGCTCTACTGTAGGGAAGTAAACAAGCCTGTTCTATTATTTAATAATGTAGAAACTCGCTACTAACAATCGCAATAAATAGACTTTGTTAGCAATAAATCAAATCGGTATGAAGAAGGTTTTGACGGCAATTTTTATACTTTCAATGGCAACAATGTTGCTGCAATGTAGCACTAAATCTGAGAAAAAAGGAGCTGTTGTTAAGCAAAAGAAAGAAGTTTCGCCCCAGAAATACAATCGAGTACTCACAAAAGAACAATTAAAGGCAATGGGTATCGATTGGAAAAAGCTAATGAAACATCTAAAATTACAGGAGGTTTCGTGGTATGGTGGTGATTTCCGTGATGACCAATCAGAGCCTCGCTACGAGCCAACACGTGAAGATTTCTTGCTGACAATACCTTTGGTGGAATACTATATGAACACGCATGGCTATAAAAAGCCCTCTGATGAACTATTTAAACAAAGGATTCAAGCAGTCTTTGGCATGCGTCTAAATATGCAAAGCAAAAAGCTTTATCAGCCTCTTTATGATGAAGAATACTTTGACTATGCATCAATTTATTTTGCTTTGAATGGCAAAGGCATCATCACATACAATTGGATGCTCAACGATATGCTGAAAGTGAGGCACGAAAAGATTGTTTTAAAGCCGAAAATATTACAACAGATACTTGCTTTAAATAACTTTATTGTATATGAAGATGCTGCTGCTTTCAAGTTCTTATCGCAGGCAACGTTTGAAGGAAACGAGGAAGACTACGATGGAATGGGCGATCCTTACGACGGAGAGAGGATATTAAGCGATTTGTTTTCGGTTTATCAATACTATGGAAGTGACTTGCTGAACCAATGGTACTTTACTACTCAAGATGTAAATCCCATAGCTTTCTTCCACCAAATGTTCGAAAAGACTATAAAAGGTGAGCTCATTGTGCAACTACCTTTGATTAAATTGATAGAAAAAAATACTACGGGTAAGAACAATAGGGTATTCTCAGAGTACTTCGGAAATCTTGTTTTCGACCTTCTAAATGGCGAAAATAATATGAACACAGTAGGGTTTAGTTTTGCAGATAAGGCAAAAATATTCTGCTATTTTGCCGCATCGGAACACAAAATGCGCGCTAAATACGCAAAATATATACCTTCTATGAATGAAAAAGCATATTGGGACCGTTCTTCTTCTACCTCTTCTATGATACTTCAACACCCTGAAGTGTATTTAGAAGCAAGCAAACACAACTTCTTCGGAGTAGTTAAGCCAGCAGTAATGAAGGCTTTTGCTGAAGAAAGTAAGAAGCGGAAAGACAACGAATAAGAATAAAATGTGTTGTAAGGAGGTATGAACGAGAACGGAAAAGGCAAAAAAAAAGATTGACTGTCTCACGACAACCAATCTTCAAAACCTTAATAATCTAATACCATGAAAAACACATTGCAAAATTATTCAATCATTCTTAAAGTTGCAAATATATAGATATAAATAATGTTAATACGTTGATAATGCAATAATTATGTGGGTTTATCGCATCTGTTTTGCCAAAACGAGCCTGACAACCAATAGCTTTTTCTTCTTTTTTATGAATTTACCGATTTATTTTCCTTGTTTTCTGTAAGTGCGAAAGTTTTTGTACTTTTTGTCGCCAATAATCTTTCGTATCAAAAACTTTTGTTATCTTTGCATTCTGAACATTGTTGCACACTTGGCAAATGTGCAGTTGAAATTCCCCCACATATTATATATAATGTATGGTAACGACCAAGAAGACTGTAACGAAGAAGACGACGGCTGCGACTTCAAAGCCCAAGAAGGGAGCTAAAGCGCAGAAAGCACCCGTCAAGCGCGGTATATCGAACGAACTCATTCCCATCGAAGAGGAAACGTGGCTGCTGCAACCCATTGCGGTAACGATGATGCGGC
>ERZ772906.47-NODE-47-length-65558-cov-11.616949_pt1 | contig 65558 bp, 98 predicted proteins | sample MGYA00511338_ERZ772906 | MGnify/ENA primary metagenome ERZ772906 (study PRJEB29015, sample SAMEA2738076) | human oral metagenome | biome: human oral; feature: human-associated habitat; material: saliva | place: China | collected 2212 ... | reverse complement strand
CCTGAGCCTAAGCCAGAGCCAAAACCGGAACCTAAGCCTGAGCCTAAGCCAGAGCCAAAACCGGAACCTAAGCCTGAGCCTAAGCCAGAGCCCACAAAAGAACCTGTACGTGTGGTGCAAGCAGGTGAAAAAGAACTTCCAAACACAGGCGCTACAGCAAGCCTTGCTATGTACGCACTGGGTGTATTGGGATTGAGCGGAGCAGTTTATACTAAACGCCGCACAAAATAAAACCATATACTCGACAAAATAAAAACTGATTGGGGGTACGCATGACACCGGAGAACGAAATAGAGTTAAGTGACCAAGAAATTGAACGACGATGCCAGGCCATCGAGCGAGGTGAAGAACAGGAGTGCTACAAAAAGTGGCTCGAGGATGAGTCACCTCACAATTTTTATATTCGGGAGGCTCTTGCGCAAAACGGATATTGTTTAGAGGAGCTGGCAAAAGATCGAAATGTGCGCATTCGAACGACCATCATGACACAACACCCAGAATCCATTAAATACGTTCTAGCGCATCACAAGCATAAACGGGAACTATCACAAGATGAGTGGATTCTAATCTATGAAACCCTGCAAACAACCATTGACCCCGACGTGGATGTACTGACGGACTTTATCACATATGGAATCCCAGCAGGTTTGGGGTATTATTGGACACGTGCTTCACAAACAATAAAGGCATTCAAGTTGCAGCTGCACGCACATCAAGAAAAGATGACGTTGCTTGAAAAAACAATGACTTGTAAACAATTGTACGACGAAGGAAACCCTCACTGGGTGCTGGGATTATCTGCCAAGGCAATCGAAAACGTACAATACGCTGAAGAAGTGTTTAAGGGTCAGCGTGCAAAAGTTTCTCCCATCTTCAATGACTTGATTACCGATGGAACAGGTTGTGACTATGAAACCATGGTCCTAGCCATTGATCGCGCCAAGCGTATACAAACAAACTAGCTTTTGCCTACGCAAAAGCCTTAAATGGGGCATTCGCCCCAAACCCCCATTTCTTTATGAAACTAGAACCTGAAAGGAAAAATTATGAAAGTAGTAAATCTAGGCTCAACACTTCGTATCTTCACTGACGACTTGACGGTGGAGGATCGAATTCCGGCAGGAACCTACGATGTCAATTTCGACCCCATGAGTGGGTATAGCCTCAGCATGCGACCAAATTTCAAAACCACAGAAAAGGTTTATGGAAATCATTTGCAAATGGTTAATAAGATGTTGGATCGCTACCATAAAATTGACGGGAACTTCGGAACCATCCTCGGAGGACGAAAAGGAACAGGAAAATCAATGACGGCTCGTATTGTCTCAGAGAAACTAATGGAACATGATATCCCAACCATTCTCGTCACCGAAAACACACCGGGCTTGCCACGATTTTTGCAATCAATCGAGCAACCAGTTCTCATTTTGATTGATGAATTTGAAAAAATTTTCAACAAAGGGGATAAGGACTCGGAAGATGAACAAGTCCAATTTTTAAGTTTGTTTGATGGTTTGGTGAACAACCACCATTTCTATTTAATCACTATTAATGATTATAATCGATTGAACAAATATTTCATTGGACGTACAGGTCGTTTTTATTACGACATTACGTATGATAATCTATCCACAAACGAAGTCAAAGAATTTTTGGCCGACAAACTTGAGGATGCCACAGACCTTAATCGACTCACCAACCTTTTGTACCGCATCAATGTCAATTATGACCAGTTGCAAGCCATCACCAATGAATTGAATTACGGTGAAAGTGTTGAAAACATTTTGGATTATCTGAACCTAGGTCTCGACGACAGCACGCGTTACCGCCGACTTGACGTCACCTATGCATTTTCAAACGGTCTCACGTATACCGAACAACATCGAATGGATTTGCTTTATCCACGACTTAATCCGAACATTGATTTTGTGGACCAGGCAAAAGACGGAAAATTCTACAACTATGACTTTGTGATTAGTGTTGAAGCCGATGCATTCACATTTGATGGCGAAACCATCACCGTTGATATGGGTCAAATTGAGTACGGTCGCGACTATATTAACGGGAGCACCGATGATGACACCATTGCTGGAAAGCCAACGGATTTGGTGGATATCCGCATCAAACCGACCAAGGAAGTTAAAATCGCCTACTAGAAAGGGAATAAACTATGACAGATTATGTATTCTTAAACAAAGAATTTGATAAATTTGCAGAAGCAATGGACCGCCAGCTAACAAACATGTTAGCTAGTGGTAACCCTATTGTTAAGATTGGGGTAGAGGGTTCTCTCTACTCCCTCTACCTCGAAAATATCGCACCAGAACATAACCCGATTTTCCGTGAGCGTCGCTATTTTGACGGAAATTATGACCACAACTATATTCGTCGATTGGGTAATATCGCAATGATTACGCCGGATTACGGGCGTGTCACCCTCTGGGACTTTGAAACAGATACCATCTTTGAAGAAGCTCGTAAAGCAATGCAAACAGCTGTTCGCAATGGAAATATTGTCGATGCTTTTCTTGAAAAGGAAAAAGTAGCCGGGCACAAGCCAAACGCTGATGCACAAGAACCATCTATCATCTGGCAACACTATTATGCCGAATTACCAAAAGAATTCGTCAACACGCGCAACAATGATACCGTTCGTGGTGGACATCGTGACGCGGTTGCTGTATTGAAACGTACGGTCGAAGAGGTCAACCTCGACGATCTGCATACAGTGCTTGATTTGATTGCGTCAAATGCAATTTATCGTGGAGCAGAGTTCAAGGAACGTCTTGAAAGCTGGGTACGACTCAAACAGCGCTACGACAAAGAGCCTACACAAGAGTTTATTTGGTACGAGGCTATGAAACATGGACGCGCACTTGGACATCGAAACACCGTTATCGGAAGTCTCCTAACAGACCTCTACAACGGAGATGACTTGGAGAAAGCCGTCAAAGCCTATGAGGCGCGTGTTGCACCAAGCAACTATAAACGCCCAACAGCTTTGGTTACACCAAAAATGATTCAAGAGGCTGAGGAAAAACTACGTGAACTCGGATACTTGGACAGTATTTATCGTCGACCAGCCACCCTTACAGATTTGCCATCTGACAAATTGTTGTTCACAAGTCAAGAACGGAAGTCCTTATCGGTATTTGATGATTTGACAAAAGACGCGAAAGCTTCTACCAAGAAAGTCGACCCGGATACTGCACAGGAAATCACTCTTGAGCAGCTTTATGCTTATTTACCTGAGTGCTCGCAAGTTGAACTTCTCCCCACATCCAACCTCAAAGGGAACCAAATGGTCTTAACGGCTGCGAAAGATGCAACTGCACCAAGCCCATTCTTATGGTCTAACACCTTGTCATGGGCTTACATCAACGGCGATACTGCTGATGCTATCGCGATGCGTGTCAAAAACGCTGGTGGCGAAATCGATGCCGATGTACGTGTATCTTTATCGTGGAACAATGCCGACGACTTAGATCTTCATATCACACGTGTAAGTAACAACCAGCACCTTTACTACGGTAATCCTCGTCAATTTGGCGCAGTTCTCGATGTAGACGCGAACGCATTCACAATTGTGGAAGAACCAGTTGAAAACATCTTCTGGGGACATATTGAAAACATGCCAGATGGTGAATACCGAGTTAGTGTCGAACGCTTCTCGCATCGTCGAGACAGTGATGTCGGTTTTGACGTTCAGTTTGCGACACGTGATTACAGTGTGACCTATCACCATCGCGATAATAATATCCATCAAAACGTCACACTCTTCACTATCGTAAAGGATGCGAAAGGCGTACGCGTAAAAGGTGTCCACAAAAACCTTGTAGAAACTGCAACGTCAGTGTCACAAGCAACCTTTATCCCCGTCAAACACATCCTCCTCTCACCAAACATGTGGGATGACGAAATCGGAAACAAACACGTCTTCCTTTTGACGGACGATGTTGAAGTTGACCAACCAGTGCGCGGGTTCTTCAACGAACAATTGACAGGCAAATTGGCGAGTCATCGTAAGGTAACCGAAATCCTTGGAACGAAGCTGAAAATTGAAGCATCCGAGTTTGACCGTCCAGACCTTGCAAAAGGTTACGGCTTCTCGTCTACGATGGACGCAAACTTCATTCTACGACTAACCAAAGGAAATCAACGCGTGTTAGTCCATGTGTCCGTAAAATAATTTTGTAAAATAGAAAGGGGCGCGCTCATGCGCGCCAAGGTAAAAACCTATGTCAACAATTGAAACTCTCTTCCGCAAAGCTATCGAAAACAAATGGCGCTTTCCTGTTGCGGGGCGTAACGTACTATCTCTTGAAGAGTTGTACGATTTGCCACTCGCTGGCAACAACGGTACAAACTTGGATGCTGTTGCCAACTTAATCAATAACCAATTGCAAGCAAAACGTGGTAAAGTGAGCTTTGTTACAACCAATACGCAAAACGACCGCGAAGTTGAAGACTTGGAAGCTAAATTGGAACTTGTCAAGGATGTCATTCAAGTGAAACTTGACCGCAACAAGGAACGTCAAGCTAAAGCCGCTAAAGCGAGCGAGAAAGCAATGCTTGAGTCCCTGCTTGCCCAAAAACAAACGGAAGCCCTAGCCAACATGAGCGAAGAAGAAATCCGCAAACGTTTAGCTGAACTATAATCACTATTAAAAGACCAACCAACGGTTGGTCTTTCTTTTTTTTTCCTACTTTTTGGCCAGGCCACCTACGTGGCTGACCAAAAATGGGGCTCCGCCCCAGACCCCAATTTCATCATGAAAGAACAAAGAAGGATGAGACATGACACCAATAAGCCACGAAGAAATAAAGGCAATAGTAATTGTATTCGGTATCCTGATGATAGGTATACTATTACTATATGGAACAATCGAGCTGCTTGACTATTTAGAAAACAGACACACCCGTCAACCCGACTTGCCAACGAACGATGAACCGGACAAGGAAACACTGTCATCCCTTATGAGGGACAAACGATTTAAGAACTTATCACCAAGCCTACAAAGAGCCGTTAAAGAGAAGCTGGCCGCTTGTGACATCATACCCACAACCATTGAAGTAACGATGTCACCATCACAACTTTACAAAGCCGGAAATCCGCTGTGGACAAAAGGCGTAGGTATTTACATGGTAGCCTCATTCTATAATCTAGAAGAGACATTAAGGCGTGGACAAGCTGAACCGAGCGAACACTTGGACGAATACCTGTCCGACCGTAGACAAGGTATGGATATTCATACGGCCCAAACAAAGCAAATAAATAAGGCTATCGAAAAGGCTTCACACGAAAGAAAGGAATAAGATGCCCGTTACGAACATATCAGAACTGGTTCTCGAGGTCAAACAAGCATTGACGGAAAATGATTTAGATACCGTGAGCGAGAATGCAAACAACAAATACAGTAGAGACGCTGTATACCTCGTTATTCACCAACATTTTATGATTGACAAATTAGCTGAAATCGATAATGATGAAATACGAGAAGAACTAATCGGGACATCAAAAGCCGCCAGTCATTACTACGAGTGGGCCAAATCCGGTAGCTACCGCGTCAAATGCAAACTAATCGAATGTGGGCATTATCTCGACATGCTCATCAATGATGAGGACCCTTATATTCGAATCAAAGTGGTACAACGAAAGCCTCGATATATCCAACAACTGTTGGGGAAAACAAAGATGGAACTAAATTACGTGTGTGAACGCGTAAGTATCAGTAGGCAGATCGATACAGAGCTTTTAGAGGCCTTATTAAAAGAACTAAAAGAGGGCAAGGACCCAGAACTATATCAAGCCTTGTTGCTCAAAAATAAAGCAAACAAACATGACCCGACAACCGTGGAAAAAACTATGACACATGAACAATTGAGATTATCCAACTCTCCATTATGGGTGCGTCACCTATCACCCCTTGAGATTATTAAGGCCCTAAAAGAACCCGAATGCTGACCGACAAGAAAGAGGGGAAAAAGCAATGACGAACAAAACCAAATTAACCGCTGAAATGGTTCGAAAAGGCGAACACCAAGAACTCTACGAAGAATATGCAAAAAAGAAATCACAGAACTACGAAGACAATCTCATTAAATGTGAATTAGCAGGATATGGGTATTGTCACGATATCCTTTGCGATGACCCCATGACCAGCGTTCGAGAACACGTCATTGGTGCAGATATTCGTTATGCGCCACAGTGTTTCGACGGTACACGTATATTGTGGGAGCATATCGCTAAAGAACTCATAGACAACGAACAACCGAAAACGCCTGACATATTGTCCATATACGAATGGTTTATTCATTTAGACCTGGAACAATTGAATATCACTTTGAGTCATTACAACAAAGTTCAATATGAGGCAATCAATCTTTTATATCAAGCGGAGACAACAGAACCAACAACCATCGATAAGACCATGACGCCAAGTCAACTATATTTACACGGTTCACCATGTTGGATAAAAGGAGTCCAGTGGCCATTTTCTGCCACAATCATACAGTCAACAAAATCCAAGGACGAGACCGCAAACCTAATAGATATAATGCTTGGCAACTAAACAGAAAGGATAGAAATCAAATGCCAAATAATTTAGATTTAGAAATCAAACAAGCCTTAGAGGATAAAATTGATTTAGACAAATTTATGTTGTTCACCGTCAACGTCACTCAAGAAATGGAGATCGACTTCAGAATAAACAAAAACACAAATCAACTAACCATCATCGCAAGGTATGAGCAAACACCACATTGTATCCAACATACTTACAAAAATGTCACAATGACTTATTATACTTGGAACGATGAACGATGTGAAGATGTTACTGACGAAATCGTTATTCAGTACAAAGCTGAAAGAACAATCAACAACAATGATGAATTCACACCAATCATTAAGGAAATGATTCAAGAAATCATGGACGCGAAAAATAAATATTCACAATAGCTAGAAAGGACATAGTTCTAAACTAGAATATATTTTATAATGAAATATAATATTTTCTAGTCGGTGAGGATCTTCAATCATTATAAATTAATCATACCAAAAAGAAAGGAGGATGTCAAGATGCGCCTCACAAGTTCATACAAAATGAAATTAACAGGCGATTTAAACGCCTTAGAAACGTCAATCATCATCTTTCGTGAAGCTTTGAGAATACTCATCCCAATTATCAATGACAATTGGGAAATATTGAGTAGATATGAATTTGTCAATCAAAAATACAACTGCATTGAGAAATGGGTCCATAACACTCAGACCAATCAAGCTGTTTATGATTTTGATGAGCAGTTCCCGAAACTTCCAACCTATCTTAGACGAAGTGCGATTGCAAAGGCACTTGGCATCGTCTCTTCTTACCGCAGCAACTTAGCAAATTGGGAAAAGGACATGAAAGGGCAAGTTCCACAACTCAGTTTGACTCACTATGATTATCCTGCCTATTACAAGGGAAATCTATTTCGTAATTTTGACCCCATTCGTCATACCATTGAACTCAAAGTGTTCAAAAATGGCGATTGGGTTTATGAAGTTTATCAATTAAAAACCTCTGATTGCACCTATTACCAAACTCATTTAATTGGTAAGAAACAAAACGTTCCTATCATCCAAAAGAAAGGGCGCCGTTTTTATGCTGTCTTTTCTTACGAAGAAGAAACGAATTTGATGCCAGAAGAATCCATCAGCAAAATCTGCGCCGTGGATTTGGGTTTGGGGACAGACGCCACCTGTTCGATTATGGACCAAGACGGTACGGTTTATGCACGAAAATTCATTTCGTTCAGCAAAGAGCACGACCAACTCCATACACAACTAGGGCGTATCAAACGCAATCAAAAACGAGGTTCTCGTCACAATAAAACGCTTTGGCGCAAAGTGGCTGGAATTAGTCAAGATATTGCCGATAAAACTGTCAAGTCTATCCTTGATTTTGGAAACGAGCACGGCGTAGATGCCTTCGTCCTCGAGTATTTGAACTTCAAGGGCAAAAACATTGCCAAACGTGCTCATTTCTGGCGTTACAAACGCATTTATAGTGTGTTAACTCAACGAGCTCATCAAACCGGCTTACGTGTTGCGCGTGTCAATGCCCGATATACCAGTCGTTTAGCCTTTGATGGTTCTGGTTGGTCTAAACGTGGGCGTGAAATTGCACCAGAAACACCCTATGCTGAGATGCAGTTTCCAACTGGAAAAACCTACAATGCGGATTTAAACGCATCTTATAACATCGGGGCTCGGTACTTTATCCGAAGCCTATTAAAAACCGTTACGGTGACGCAACGGTTAGCACTTGAGGCAAAAGTTCCTCAGGTAGCTAAGAGGAGCACCTGCACCTTGTCTCACCTCATTAACCTAAGAAGTGAATTTGCTGCATTGGCATCAAAAACTCAGGCTTAGGTCGTATGGTGAGAGAAGGAAGTCTGTCATCGGATTGAGCTGAAACCGCGGAACCCGACGACAGAAGCGCCATCCAAACGGAGTTCGGATGGTGAGGCTTCACAAAACCACACGATACCACCATATATAAATACGCGATGGGTATAGGGCTCATTCTATTCCTTATTGGTGCAATCCTTGACCACAAAGGTTACGAATTCCAGTCTGCTGTAAGCGGAATCATTGGAATAGCAACCGCCATCACCTCCATGTTGATGGCGATCGCTGTAAGCAATCAAACCGTTACGGTCGATTACGACTTACAACGTGACAAAAACAATATCTACGTGAACAGCCATGACGACAAAATGGAATCCGCAAAACTCAAAATTATCGGTGAAGACAAACAATATATCTATGTCATTCGCGACAATAAAACTTATAAGATACCAACTATAAGTACTAAGAATTAAAATAACTCATTAAACTAGAGAGGAAACCCCGCTGTGAAAACATTTTTATACCTATCAGACATTCATTCGAATTTCGAAGCCCTCAAACACCTCGATTCGCTTCCTGAAATGCAAGACCCTGATTGCGAAATTCGTTTCGGCGGGGACTATATCGATGGTGTCGACCTAGGACCGAACGCCGTCATCAACACACTTCGCTATATCAAAAACCTTTGCGATAGTGGTAAAGCAAAAGCTATTCTCGGCAATCATGACCGATTTATTTTAGATGCCACCTACCGACCATACAATGAAACTGCCTGGGGACTCAACGGTCGCGAAGAAACACTAGAGAACTTAGGTATTACCTACCGTTCGCCATCAGACTTACGTGAACAACTCTTATACCACTATTCAGACGAACTTGGATGGTTGCGTGAACTTCCCTATTATTTGGTAGATGGTCAAAATATCCTCGTCCACGCTGGTTTCGATTTGGATTTATCGCTCGAAGAACAAGACAAAGAAACCATGATTTGGACACGTGACCCATATATCCAAGGCGTGTTTGTATTGCTACGCCACGTTGAATTGCATCCAAATTTTCATGGGAAAACCATCATTTCAGGACACACACCAACCATGTACATCAACGGAAATAATAACAATGTCACATTGACAGATATGCCTCACGACCTTGAACAACATTATGTGACACGTTACTTCATCGATGGTGGATCCAAATCAGGCTCTACCAATGGGCACATCAATGTCCTCGTGCTCAATGAAAAAGGATACGAAATCAAACAAGGATATCTTGACGCATCAGGATATCATAGTTACTAGAAAGGAAACTATCATGCAAAACATCAACCTTGAACAAAAACTAAAAACAGAATTGAACAACTTCGAAGACTCAAAACCTTATTCAATCTTCATTGATTATGGACAACCATCCGAAGTGCGATGTACATTAGTGCCGTCAGAAAACAACACAATTCTCATCCGCATCGTTCACGAACAACACAAAGAAAATGTTTACCAAACATCTGGGAACATTGACATCACATATGCCGTATGGGCGGATGAGTGTGACACGCCGACAGAACAACATGCCCTTGCTGTATTTTACAAAAACGAACGCATGATCAATCGAGATGAAGACATTGTAAACGTTATGACACAAATGATTCAAGAAATTTTCGATGCGGTAGAGCAAGATAAGTAGAAAGGAAAAACAAATGGAATTTACAGATTTACTATCAGAGTTAACAAAAACAACAGCGGCATCAGATATAGCTCTCATAAGTTTTGGCGCATTGTGTATTGCGATACTTCTTGCTGTCGCAAGTGAGAGTGCAGACTTTACATTGGGTACAGGAATTTGTACCGCTATCGCATTAATCGCAATGGTGAGTATGCTAATTGCCGTTGCTTCATCCAGTAAAAAAACATTAGATTACGAACTGAGTCGTGACAAGAACTACATCTACATAGATAGTCACAATAATAACTTGAAATCAGCCAAGCTCAAAATTATCGGTGAGGAAAAGAATACGATTTATGTACTCTATGAGGATAAAACATACAAAATTCCAGTCATGATTGATAAGTGATAGAAAAGGAAAACAAAATGAAATATGTGACATTAGAACATCGACTCACACTCCCATATGGTACGATTGGTTGCCATTATGCACGGTTTGACACAAACGATACCGTGTTTGAAACCGAAGCTCGTGAGTTAGAGTACCAGCGTTATTCAAAGCTGGAAACGGTTAAAAATCAAATTATTGAAGAAATCAACCGTATGGTAAACCAAGCACAAGAAAATAAGAAAGACCTTGATGAACTCCGAAAGAACACTCCGATCTTGAAACGGCTGTTCTCTAAAGACTATAAAACGAAACGAAAATGCTTACAAAAACAGTATCAAGAATGCAGAAGCCAACATCTTAAATTGATTAAAGAATCCAACCACATCGGAGACAACGTGCTCAGCTCATTTGATACCTATAATGATCTCAACCGATTACTCAAAAATAGTGGTTACGCATTAGTCAGCAAAACAACAAATGACAGATACGCGACAACCGAAATTTGGCACAAAAACGATTAGAAGGGGGCAAATATGGAAATCAGAGCGCTGCCATTGATCCTTGTCATGCTTCCGATATGCTATTGTCTCATTATATTCCTGGACTATCTTGACGAACGTTCGGCCACCAAATACAGAAACTTAATGAGTGAACCAGTAGTTTTGGAAAAAGAACCGGAAAAAGAACAATTGTCCAAAATCGCACGTAACAAAGTATTCGAATATACATCAGAAACATTCCAAAAAGCAGTGCTCGAAAAAGTTGCCGCTTGCGACGTCAACCCCACGGCGCTTGAGAAAACAATGTCACCCGCCCAGTTATACAAGGCGGGCAACCCGCTATGGACGAATCAACTAAATGTGCCCGCTATCAAACACTTCTACGAATTAGAAGGACAGCTCGTGATGCAGGGTATCTCATCAGAAGACTACATAGACGAGTACGTGCGAGACTGCAAAAACGGTATGGCCCCAAACGCAGCGCGGAAAAAACAACAAAGAAAATATGGAATTCATTAGAGAGGAAACCTATGTTAAAAGCACACATCTGTTTTAAGCCCGTAGTCGAACGGGGGACACGAGAAGAAACGAAAAAATTGGTCATCAAAGCCCTCAAGGTCTTTTTTGATGACAATGGGCTGAGTGAAAATTACGAAAACGTACGCTCACGACTCACGTCCTATACCCTATGGCCTCAAAACAAACGAGGTAAAAAACCAACTTTGGAAATCATCGACGTCGATGACGCGTATATCCTCAGCGTCACCTGCGATTTTGACCCAATCACGTACGGGTTTTATCCGAGTTTTTCATCTTTTGCATTTCGATTGTACGATGTACTCGATTGCTCACCAATTATTCGACTAGGGTTGGGAGGTCTCACAATCGATTCTGAGAACAGTGAAATTAAATATGCTGAACCATACGAACCAGAAACGATACTCTACTATGTAGCACCATACGTGTATGGAACTAAAGAAGAGATGGAAGATAAGCCAGTAGAGCTAGATAAGGACGGTCGTTTGTACACCATGCCTGAATTTCTTCAAGCTATCGACGATGACGACATTTCAGATTACGACGGTAGTTGCGACTTGTTGTACAAAAAGGACGGGCAATGGTACATGTCACAGTTGGACGTATCCATTACTTATCCACTTCCTGAATTTATTAAAACAAAATACACCCACGCTATGTGGTACAACAAATAGAAAGGAACTATTATATGCCAGTATTAACATTACAAGGTTCGAAAAATACAGCCACGGTATTCACACAAAACATTGAAGAAACCGCTGTTGGACAAGTTATTGGGATGTTAAACGAACCCATCACAGAAAACACAACCGTCGCCATCATGCCGGACGTTCACGCAGGCGCAGGTTCCACCATCGGAACAACCATCCGATTACCTGAAAATAAAGCCGACTGGAAAGTTTGCCCTAATGTAGTTGGGGTGGATATTGGCTGCTCCATGCGAGCAATCCGTATCAAAGCTGATAATGTTGACCTCGAAAAACTCGACCGCGTAGTAAACGAGAAAGTACCAGCTGGTCAAAATATCCACGACCGAGTAGTTGTCGATCAAAAAGAAATGCGTAACCTTCTTAAAGGGTTATCTTTCCGCATTGACCAAAAGCGCCACGCTCACATCATGAAATCATGTGGAACGCTCGGAGGTGGGAATCATTACATCGAGCTTGGAAAATCGCCAGATGGTCAATTATGGTTGACAGTCCACTCAGGTTCACGAGGTCTTGGGGTGGTTGTTGCCAAACATCACCAACGAATTGCTGAAGATAAGATGACCCAAACAAGCGAAGTTTCTGATGCCATTGTTCGTTATTTGACTGAGAACGGACGTCAAAAGGACATCGAAAAAGAATTGAAACAATTCAAAGTAACACGTCATGTACCAGATTATGTAGACATCAAAGAACGTGGGGTCGTCAATAAAGACTTGGCGTATTTAGATGGAAAAGAGTTGGACGACTACTTGAATGATATTGCTATTGCTCAAAAATATTCAACCATCTCTCGCCAAACCATGCTCTATCGAATTGCGGACGCCATGGGTTGGGAGATCATCGATGAATTCGAGTCTATGCACAACTACATTGACCTTGAAAATGGTATCGTCCGCAAAGGTGCTACATCTGCCCAAGCTGGAGAACGCCTCATCATTCCGCTCAACATGCGCGACGGTTCTATCTTTGCGACAGGTAAAGGTAATCCCGACTGGAACTTCTCAGCGCCACACGGTGCTGGACGCGTACTATCGCGCAGCAAAGCTAAAGCTGAATTATCGTTAGATGAATACCGTAAAACCATGGAAGGCATCTACACAACTTCCGTTTGCGCGGCAACACTCGATGAAGCACCATACGCCTACAAAGAATCACAAGAAATCATTGATGCCATCACAGATACAGCAACCATCGATATGATTGTAAAACCAATCTATAACTTTAAAGCTCACTAAAAGGTGCCCATGTGCACCTTTTTCCTACAAACGTACCATCCTGATGTGAGCTCGTATCCAGACGTTTAAGAGGAAAAAACAGAAGTATGATTTTCGAATACCTGTGAGCCCTAGCACATCGAAACCTCGGACCTTTCGCGACAAAAATTGAGGTTCAGTTATCGACTTTCGATAACTTAGTGGGATATTTGGAACTGCGCGAGAACCAATGAGGCCACAAACCGGGTAATAATACCCTGTCGTACCCCACACGGGTGCGTGGATTGAAATAAGATGGGGTGCTGATAGCACCCTCTTTAAGGAGAAAACAATGACCCCATTCCGACATCACAAACGACCACTAACGGTAGCACGAGCGACCCGTTTATTCGAAAAAGTGAAAAGCCAAAAATATCCAGATGCGAAAGACCTGGAACGACTCAAAAACTTCCATAAGGCTCCCGTAGGAACCCAGGAAGAAGTGTTAGCACTTAACCTCAAATATGATGCTATGACTCATGTTCCAACCACTATTGAAAAGACCATGACGCCGGCTCAATTGTATGACGCCGATTGTCCTTTATGGTGTGCGGCATATAGCATCGAGCAATTGAGTTATTATTTCATGCTTGATAGTTGGCCCTATACAGGTCAAGGCATCATCTATTTTATGGAGGGCGAAGCTTGGAAACTATCACACCACTTGACGTCGTGTTTGGGTTAACATCACCAACCGTCGGATTGTAGAAAGGAAAAACGAATGGCCATAACAATAGCCACTGTTAAAGAAAACCTAGAAAAGTATACGCATGGATTGCCACCGCAAGAGTGGGAATTTCTCTACAACGAACTCAAAACGGTACAAAATCCTGATGCCGAGGTGCTCCAAATATTTCTGCACTCACCGTACAAAAAAGTATTAAACAACCCAGAACGTAAACAACGAGAACAGGATTACATGGACGCATTGCGTCTAAAACTGGATGGAATGACGAAACCGGTGAGCACCCTAGAGAAAACCATGTCACGGTCTCAATTATATGCCACGGGAAATCCCTTGTGGGCTGTCGAAATGAAGCCAAGGGACATCATAGAAATACTAGGTGCGGTTCGGTGGTTAAAACGCTATGACCCACACAACATTTCATACCTTTTTGACACCATCATCAGACCTGAAGGTCTTGTGAACTATCCGAAACTAAACGAGTTGTATCGATGAGGATAGGGCGCCAAGCACCTCGTCTAAAAACGCAAAAATGTAGAAAGGAAACACGATGACCAAAACCCCGGACACACAAGGATGCTGGAACCTAGTTGACCCGGACATCAACTTACTAAAGACCTTGTTGGACTCTACAGATCCAAAGACATTCGAAGACTCCATTACACGAGAAGCAGTAAAACAAAAATATCTATCTCTCATTTATAGACCAACCGTAATCGAAAAGACCATGACACCCAAACAATTGTTCACAGCAGGTCATCCACTATGGGCAAAACCATATACAATTAATGAATTAGACTTCGCCCTACGAAATATGAATAATTGCACTTGTTACGAGGAACTATCGGACATGATTAGATCCTATTCACATATGGTTGATTATTTGCACTATGGGACAAAAAGGAACCTAAAATGGACCTAAAAGAATTCGAACGACAGATCTGCACCGGAGAACTCACAGATTTTGAGCCTTATTTTGCGATGGCTGACGAAGATGAGCTCAGCAAACTAAAGCGGATCTGCATCGAATATGATGTTTACACAGAAAAGTATCGAGAATGGGCACAACATCACAATGACTACGAATACAACAATAATTTACAATATATGTTGCTCGAGAGAGGATATTGTTTGGACATCCTAATCATGTCCCACGACAGATCCATTCGGGCAGCCGTCATCGAGAAAGACATTAAATATGCCTTAGAGTGGCATATTTTAGAATATGACAAAGACCTCATATTTGACGCACTTATGGAAGCGACAGAACCTGACGGGGAGGTGCTCCATGCCTATATCGAAGTTGCCGAGGATAATTATGCCTTATCAGCCCTCAAGCTCAAACAAAAAGCAATCAACATGGAACCATCCACATTTGAGCGAACCATGTCACCGCTGCAATTATTCGAGCACCAAAACCCCTTATGGACGACAGGATTGTCCGGTTATGACGTGATAAATGTAGGGCATAGCGTATCACCGAAAGAAACCCTGGAAAAATTGCTGAGTCAAACCAGGAACTCGCAGTAGCGCCATAGTGGTTCTCATGTAGGTCTTTAAACCTTAAAACCAAAACGCAGAAAAGGAAACGTAACATGCAACACAACATGCTCGCGAACACAACAAAAAACCAAAGAATTGATATGGCAAGCCGAGGTGAAGATATAGAAGACCTCATCGAATTAAATGAACCCGAAGTGATTTCCGAACTGATCGCTCGCGGTCATGCCCAAGCGTATTATGAAGAATGGAAAACTCACGAACATGGAGACGTACGATGGGCACTCGCACATGAGGGCTACTATCCCGAAACCTTCATCAACGATAAAAACCCAAGCGTTCGTGAAGAAGTTGTACGATGGCATCCCGAATATTGTGAACAATTACTCGCTCGCAATAAAAAACGCCACTGGGAATTCATTTGTTCCCTTATTAACGGAAATACAGACCTAGCTTATATCAAAACCTTTCTCAATACCAAAGTACCAAAGGCAGTAGATAAAACAAAACTGCGCGCAATCCGTGTACTTTATGCACTAAAAACAACCGAACCGACCACTGTCGAGAAAACTATGACGCCCGCACAACTATTCCAAACAAATAGCCCCTTCTGGGCAGAAAACCTCGAACTATGGCATATTGAAAAGATTCAAATGCTTTATCCTATGGTACAGCCAGAAGCCTTCTTTCAATGTTTTAACGAATTAATTGACCCTAATAAATACTACGAATGTGCGTGGCAATTGAACAAGAACTATGGCATGTAACAAACCTCACAGAAAGGAATCAAAATGTCACCAGAAAAATTCGAACAAGCCATCCTCTCTGGAGAAATCACCGATTTCGAGCCCTATTTGAAGGAAACCGAAAATACCAAAGAAAACCTTCTCAACAAAACATATCGGCTTGTTCTCATAACACACGGCATCGAAATCGAACGCATACTTGAACTAGACGGTTCTTTGGCTATCGGTATTTGCATCCAAAAAGGCTTATTACAGGAACGCTATGATGAGTGGAAAAATCAGAATGAGGAATGGATTCTTGAAACTTTTGCCGAAAACGGATATTATTTAGATGAGCTAATCGAGTCTGAGTATGATGACGTCCGAAAAACGGTCATCGAAAACTATCCTGAATTTTGCATCGAACAGCTCAAACAAGGTAAGAGCCATCAAATCATCTATGACCACATCATGGATGATGTCAAACCTAACATTGACCTCCTTAAAGCTTTTCTTGAGTCCACTAACAATGACGAAATCGGACTGACAACAAAATATCGAGCTATGACTGAAGTACCTTCAACCATCGAGAAAACCATGAGCGACGTACAATTGTTTGAATCAGGTAGTCCTCTTTGGGCGACAGATTTAACATTACGGCAAATTCATGACGTACTTGAGGCCCACAAAGAACTTGAACAACAAGAATATAGTAATTATATGGAATATCTGTTAACGGAAGTCCGTAAGGATGATTATCAAGCGGTCTTCGGCACCGATTGTACATCACTATTAGCTGGTAACTACAGATGGCAGCTGATGATGCAAACACTAAGAGAAAACGGTATAAAGTAAACAGAACGGAGAAAACCGATGATACCCACTGAATATCACGAAATTGCATTAAAATTACAGCAACCAACATCGGATATCCCTGTGAATATCAATCATATTCTAACATTATTCTCAGACATCCAAATAGAATACATCAACAAAATCATAACCGACACACCGCTAGTTGGCAAAAATAATGATACCTATATTTTTATCACAGTCGAAAATCCAACACGCGAAGAACGATTTATTATCGCAAAAAACCTAGCACACTTGTTACTTGGACATGTTGACAACTATCCAAAGCTATATCATCGGCAAGCAAACGAACTACAATTACCAGCGAGTCGATTAGCAATGGCGCTATTAGTACCTATCGAACATTTAACAAAACAAATTTTAAGAATCAATACGAACGGAACCGCAGATATAGATGCCTTAGCAGATGTCTACGAAGTGCCAGTTAATGTTTTGGCCACATATGCAAGAGAACTAAAACTACTCAAGTAGAAAGGAATAATATGGACTTAAAAGAATTCGAAAAAGTAGCCAACGATATAGAAGAATTTGAACAAGCGGTCATCAATGGTCAAATCACAGATTATAGACCCTATGTCGAAAACGGAACTTTCCACGAAAATCGAAACCGTAAACAAATTTGTATCGAACACGGTGTCGCCCAAGAACTTTATCCTGAATGGGCACGATCAGATGATCCCGACAATTACGATAATTGGATTCAACTATTATTGGCGGAAAAAGGTCATTGTCTTGACATCTTGTCAGAGTCAGACGACGAACAAGTTCTCGCAGAAGTCCTCAACCATGACCTCAATTACGCACTTGACAAAGGGGATGCTATGATGATCTATTACCGTTACCTGGTCTACGACGCACTCATGGAAGCAAAGGACATTCCACAACAAGTATTTGAAAAGTATTTTGAAACCGACAATAAATATGGTCACGAGGATAATACAGAACTTGAACTCAAATATAAAGCCATGCAAATCACACCGACAACTATCGAGAAAACAATGACGCCGATGCAATTATTCACGGCCCGAAACCCGCTTTGGGCATTAAACTTGACAGGAAAACAAATTAAACAAGTCATTAACAGCGCTGCTGGATTACTCGAACTAAAAAAATTCTAAACGAAGGAAATAATAATGGACATTTCAAAACTAACAAAAGAAGAACTACAGCAGATTCACGCGCTGCAATCACAAATCACAAAACGATTAGAAACGATTGAGCTCGAAGAATTAGAAAATCAAACACCCGAGGAGCAGTTAAAAACATTAGTGCAACAATTTAACGACAAAACCAATTCAAAGAATATACCTTTCACATTATCACTCAAACAAACACGAAATGCGGGGTATGTTCTCACCTTAATCGATACGCGGGACGACTTTAACTATAACCGAGTACGTGAACAGCGCACCTCACTAGATTTTCTTATTCAGCAAACCAAACGACACATCAAATGTGTTCCCGTCTACAAAGCTTTTGTCGACTTAGACGTCGATGACTTCGAATACACCCGATTTGATGAATACGGAATCAAATTCAAATATCAATACGCAAATGTTAACTTTGTATTGGATTATTCTGGCAGACAATGTGAACTCACAGCGTCCCTTTGTTTTCACCATGGAGCGGATACATGCCAACTATCAGTCAAGGGTCTCGGTCTTATCGTAAGAACCGAAAATGATGGTGTTATCGATATCACGCTAAGAGACTATGATGTTTGTGACGCGGATGAGCTCAAACAAACTACAAACGACTTAAAACGTGAAATTTATGACACATACGAATCTCTAGACGGTAGCTATTAGGTGAAAGGACTTAGAAATGAACCTAAAAAACGAAATAGAAACTGTAAAGATTTTTCTTGACTTAGAAGAAAAATACGGTGACGTAAATTCAATATCGTACCAGGCTCTAAAACTCAAGTACGAAGCACTCACAATGGCTCCCACCACTATTCAAAAGACAATGGCACCCGCACAACTCTATGCATCCGATAGTCCGCATTGGGCACATGACTATACGGAAGAAGAAATCAAAAATATTCTCGAACGGTTAAAAGGTAAACCTAAAACCGAAGAAAGTTTTAATACGGTCCTTACTGTTATAAATAACGACAAAAATAATGGCAAAATGATATTCGATGAATATGGAAACCTATCCAGCATAGGCGGCATACATGGGAAGTCACTACGAGTAGGCTGAGCAAAGAACACAAAACATCAAAAATCCAATACAATAATGTAGAAAGGAATTAGGATGGACTTAAACGAATTCGAACGTCAAGTTCTAGCAGGTGAAATCACTGATTTTCGACCTTATTTTACAAAACCGTACGACAAAGACCAAAGGGAACAGCGTTACATTCTTGCCAAAAACGGAGTGGGAACCGACCGCGTTTCCGAAATAGACGGTTACAACACCATTGTCGATATCATCCACGAAGGCTTACTACCTGAACGATACGAAGAATGGAAACATCATCCAAGAGCGGGTGTCCGTCATGCCTTAGTGGATAACGGTTACTTTTACGACTACTTCATCAATGATGAAGACCCGTATATCCGTCAACGCATTATTGAAAAAGACCTTCGTCTTGGACTTGGGCGTTTAGACAACGATGACGACCGAGACGTTGTCAGACGCGTGTTAGAAAGACAAACCAATAACGAAATTGACCTCGACATTCTAAAGGCATATCTTGACGCCGTAATAGAACATCATGACAGAGAACTGACTTTTGCGCATGCAAATCTCAAACTCAAGTACGACGCTCTGACAACAGTACCGACAACCATCGAAAAAACCATGACACCCGCACAACTCTATGCGAGTGATAGTCCTCTTTGGGCACATAACTATACAGCCGAACAAATTCGTCGGATTCTCGAACAATTACGTAACAAGCCAAAAACCGAAAAAAGCTTCAATCATGCAATTGAAGCTAGTCAAGTGTGAACCGTACACACAGACATTTCAATCCACGCACCCGTGTGGGGTGCGACAGGGCAATTACCCAGCTTGTGGCCTCATTGGTTCTCGCGTCTTCCAAATATCCCACTAAGTTATCGAAAACGATAACAAGACCTCATTTTTCGCGCAAAGGTCTTAGGTTTGACGACTCTGGTCTCCAAGCCTTTCTATATAATTATTATATCACTATTCTATCAGGAATGCAAGCAAACATCTACCAAATGAGAGAAAATTTATATCAAAGTCGAATATGACACAAAAGAAAACAAATCGAAGTGGTAAACATGCACCACAAATTATATCACACAATAGGAAGGGCAAATAATATGTCACAACAACTAAAAGATAAACTCATCCTCATCACAGCCATCACAGTGGCCATTTTAATTATTATTGCAGCTGGAATCACAGGATATATCGCTATTACAGACCCCAGCTCACGAGCAGAAATTGGTGCCGGAATGGTATCCTTACCATTCATCGCACTCATTTTCTACAGCATTTACAAAACAGAAAAAAAAGATAAACGCTAATCAATAACCACCCACTAAAGTGAGAGGTTTGCTTAACTCCTTTACAGTGAGTTGACAAACCGTGATTGATTAGCCTCAGTTTTTAAACTACGTTACTTGTAAATATATAGGTACCGTGGGATGTCTGCCTAGTCCCACGCTCTACGCGTTCTCATTAAACAGTTCTGATTGGTAGGACCCGTGTGATAACGATTTAAAACTACAAGATAACATTGGCGAAGGCAACAAAGGGTTTGTTTATACCCGCTTACCGCATTAAATAAACATAAAACCATTAGAAAGGACTTTGTCAAACGTATGACAAAAACATTAACAACACGCACAACACAAGCTTGCGTGTTAGACCAACAAGGTAAACCGTTAATGCCAACGACACGTCTTGGCAAAGTTTATCGTCTTTTAAAAGCAAAAAAGGCCCACATTGTGTCATATGAGCCGTTTACTATCCAGTTGGATTACCAACCTGATACACAGGTTGGTAATCCAACCAATGACACTTGGTGTTGATAGTGGTGCTATTCATTCAGGATACTCTGTAGCCAATGAACACCGTGAATACTATAGCGCCGAAGTTATTGCCCGTAATGATATCTCTAAAAATCTATCAGATAGACATATGTATCGACGCAATCGTCGTTCTAGAAAAACACGTTATCGCAAACCACGATTTAACAACCGCAAAAACAAGAAAAAAGGATGGTTACCACCATCCTTAGAACAAAAAGTAGCTGTACAAGTGAATGAAATCGACCATATCCATCGCTACTTTCCTATTGAAACAATCATCATCGAAACTGCTGAATTTGATATTCAAAAAATCAAAAATCCGGATATCTCCGGCATTGAATATCAGCAAGGAACCTTACAAGGATATAATATTCGTAATTACCTACTTGAAAAACATGGACGTAAATGTTTCTATTGTGGAAAAGCCGTTTCTGATTTTGAAGTAGAACACATGCTTCCAAAATCAAAGGGCGGTTCTAGTCGCATTGATAATTTGACTTTATCTTGTCATGATTGTAACGAAAAGAACATTAACAGCAGAAGAATTCATTCAACAAACTTTACCTGTTAAAAAAGCAGCTTCAAAATTAAAACAATTACCTAATGAAAAACGATTGTTTAAATACATGGCCTATATGAATGCTACACGATGGGCTTTATATGATGCTATTAAAGAAAGATATCCAAATGTCAAAATGACGTACGGTTATATTACAAAATATAACCGCATTCAAGCCGGTCTTCCAAAAACCCATCATATTGACGCTAAATGCATTACTGGTTTTGCAGCCGTTCCATCTATGAGTCAAACAGTTGTTAAAGTGAAAATGCGTCGGCATAATCGTCAATTACATCGTGCAACCTTCAGTAAAGGGCATGTACGTAAAGCTGCATGCTTACCAACTGTTACCTTCGGCTTTCAACTGTATGATCTCGTATGTTTTAATAACCATCGTTATTACATTAAAGGTCGTCGAAGTTCAGGAGCATTTGTTCTTGTTTCTGTTGAAGGCTTAAAGAATGAAGAACGAAATTATAAAAAATTAACATTATTAGCCCATACAAATGCGTATTTAACTAATCGATACGTCAATGCGTAAAAACGCTAATAAAACGTAACAAAAAAACAATTAATTTATAGAAAGGACGGCCCAATTCCTCCTCCGATTAAAATCGGGGTCCCCCTTGGGTCACTTGTATGGAAACAACCTCACAAAAACTTTTAAACAGCATCAATATTGGAAGCGATGTCACGAAGTATCCACTGAGTAGCGATGACGAAGTCATTCAATGTGCACTCGTACGCGGAGGGCATTTAAAACCAAAATACGAAGCTTGGGTACAGCACAGCAAACCTTGTGTACGCAAACTAATCGCAGAAACATATCCTGAATATGTTCCGCTACTACCTTGTGAAACTGACTGGGAGCTGATTACAGTAGGGAATTACTTGTTAGAACAGGTCAAACCGAAACTCGACGTCCTCGAAAAATTTTTAGCAAAAATTGAACCACTACAAAATCACGACCGAAAAGCCCTAGCGCTTCAACTAAAATACGAAACACTAACTCGTGAAATGACAGCTATCGAGAAAACGATGAGCTTGAAACAACTCTGGCAATCTGATAGTCCATTCTGGGCAGAAAAACTAACCGGTAGGAAAGTTGTTGATATCATACGTGCGTATAGTTTAAGTGAAAAATCACGAGAAGAGTTCGACTTCGAAAGCGTATATAACATAGTTGAAGCCCCATTTTATCAACGATTAAACGGTTACACTACTGCGGTTGCCAAATTAGAGAAAATATTAAACGAGGTGCCAAATGACTCAACATTTTAACACCTTTGATTTACTAGTACCTGTAGAAAAACCGATAAAATTTGATGACTATATGGTTGCACGAAATAAATGGGACGAACAGTTTGATAAACTGAAAACCGAAAAACAATCCGAACGGCATGAACTTGAAGAATTCTTTAGTCGACAACCATATGGTTTCAGTACCATTTTTTACGCGCTCAAATTAAAATATCGTGCACTCATAACTGAACCGACTACAATCGAAAAAACCATGTCACCTTGGCAACTATATAGCTCTAACAATCCGCATTGGACGTGTGAATTGACAGCCGAAGAAGCGGACGCCGTTTTAAAGCACACAGTTGGGACCTGTACATTAACCGAAGAAGAATTTGAAGAACGATATCAGAAGGCGCTATTAGGCGAACTGATAAAGAAACCATTTAATCTGCACATGTTTTGGTGATGCAACGATGACGTTCATTCCAAATGAAAACAATACAGAAAGGAAAACAATGCACCTCCACTACAACCAACAATATAACAAATTAAGCGGGCAAATCAATCCAGATGTTCAAGAGTTGGCATCGTTTCTCGAAACCGAACAAGCCCAGAGGCAAGCACACAAACTCCGAGCACTCAAGCTTAAATATCAAGCTATGACGACGGTTCCGACCACACTTGAGAAAACAATGTCACCGTATCAATTGTACCAAACCGGTAGCCCCTTATGGGTAACCGAACTAAGTGCGAATGGTATTGAAAGTTTTCTGGCATTGGAAGATAGTGTGAAATACAATTTGGAAGACAGTATGGGATACGATTCGGAACTGAGCGATAATGACTACAAATTATCGAAACTAATATTTGAGCAAATGTATACCTGTGAAGTCCAAAGTCCGCACTCAGGCACGACTGACTTCTCATCGTACTATCCCAAAATATTGATGGACTCAAACATCATGACGCCACCTAAAATAATGGCACAACCTTAGAAAGGAAAAGTGGCACGTCGAGCAAGACACGGATGAGCAATTAGAAGAACGACACTCGCTGGTGAAATCAATTTTGAGCCACTTGTCATTATTTTTCCCAACAGGCATCATCACTACTCCATTGCGGGTGTTTTAGTACACAAAAAGCCCCAATCGAGGCTTTCTTTTCGGTTTTTAGCGGTCTAACGGTTGAATAATTGATTTAATAAAGTCGAGGTCAGACTCATCAAGTTGTACATCCAACACATCTTTATCGTGCAACAATCCCATCGCCGTAACGGATGAAATCTCAAACGTCGGCCCATATTCAATTTGGCGAGGCGCATACCCAACAATCGCAACATTCGTTTCGTCGGTCCATTGACCGTTATCTGTTAACTGATAACAACATCAGCCTTCTCAATTTTATTATTGGTTTCACCATGTGGAGCTAAGGTGATTCGGTAATTCTTATCTTTTTCGTTTCCGATCAGGTAAGCGTCCTTTGAGCGCCATGGTTTCGGAACCGCTGTCCAGTCCTCACCCGGTTCATATCGATATCGAACGTTCTCGATTTCCACCGGGTCCAGACCTCGTTCCAACAATTCATAGGCGGATTGTAGTTGGGAATCGATATTAGCATCCGCAATTGCGTCCACTTCATAGTTCTTATCCACAATATTCCAAATCATGTCCTCTGGGACCACCAACTGAATATCGCGGAGGAATTCCTCAACCTCAGGATGATCTGTCATCCGTGTATACATATAGGTGTTCCCATCCACAGACCAGGTCGGAATTTTTTCAAAATAATCCCCATGGCGGAATTGATAAGTGCGTGATGGGTTCAAATTTGCCGTGTCATATAGTGATACGCCATCGCGGTTCTTTGTTAAAGTCCAAAAACTTGTCATGTCATAACCTTTCATATGTTTTCTTATCTTTATTATATCATAATTTATGCGTTCATGTGGAGCATGGACAAAACTGACTTTGGGCAAGAGGTCTCTTTCCGAGCGTTTGGAGAATTTACAAAACCATTAAGGTTTCTATCAAATACTTTGAACGGGTTTTCCGAACCTTTGCATACGCAAAGGTTCCTTAAATGGGGCTTCGCCCCATACCCTAATTTCATCCTGAAAAACAAAATCAAACGGTGAAAGGGGCAATTTAGCTGGACGCGACGCCTGCACTACTGCCGTGAGTGTGATTGAAAGGAAAAACGGGTGATGATATGAAGAAAAACACGAAAAAGAACTACGGGCTAGCTGCATTCTTAGAACTACACGCATCAGGTGAAACAGATTTCCACGAATTTGTCATGAATGGTAAATTTAAAGTTCACAAAAAAATGATTGACATGGGTTGTGCTATCGAACAGTTCCTCGAACTCGACAAACCAGCTATCATCGTATACCTCATTGAAAAGGGATACGGTCACGAAAAATATGAAACCTGGAAAAAACACCCAGACCTGACAGTTCGTGAAGCGCTATCTGAAAAAGGTTTGTGGCCAGAATATTTCATCAAAGATAAAAAATTCAAAGTCCGTTGTGCCGTTGCGAAAAAACACCCAGACTATTTGTTAGAGCTCATGGATAGTAATGATACTGACCAGTGGTTTATGGTCAATCGACTCCTGCGAGAAATGGCAAATCCAAAAGCAGAATATTTGACAAAATTCATTGACAAAATCGATGGTATCCATAGAGGTTATTGGGTGCCACACACTGAGGCGTACGAATTGAAACTCGCTGCGCTGCAAAAACCACTGACGGTGTTAGAAAAAACGCTACCACGTGAGCAATTAAAAGCCATGGGGAACCCACACTGGACAGATAATTTGACAGCAGTCGAAATTTTGCGATACCTTAATTAGCAATCTCCCGTAGCCTTAACCTCGGGAGAACGCCCTTATTATAGGGCAAAAAGGAGATATAGAATGACAACCAAACCTTTTAACTCACGCAAACCAATCATTGCCGAATTGCGCATCATACACCAACATATTGACCCTAACAGTATACGCGACAAAACACTCAGTGACATTGTGAAAGACGTTAACAATGACCAGCTCATACTCGACCTTATTAGCTACGGTCAAGCATACGACCATTACCACGAGTGGAAAGACCATTCAAACGAAAAGGTACGATTAAGTTTAGCTACCAACGGATATTTTCTCGAACAATACATACATGACGAAAGTGACCAAATTAAGTATCTGGCTATCAGTAAGCAACCAGAGCTCATCAACGAGCTCCTGAATGAACCAGCGGACCATGAGTTGCGATTTGCATGCGCGTATTTGTATGACCAATCATCGCCAAATGTAGAAGTATTAAAGAAATATTTAATCGCCGCTCATATTGAAGCACACGATGAGCCCAAAGACGGAAAGGAAAATGCACTACGCATCAAATATTTGGCGGAAACAAGTGAGCTCGACACAATGACCAAAACAATGACACCTGCACAATTGTTCATCACCGACCACCCCGCCTGGGCCAAAAGTCATGAACCAGAAGCCATTGCGGCAGTACAGGATATTGTTAACACCCTTAAAAACATGGGATACGACACGAAAAGTGATTATGCGGAAACTTTACTCGCTATAGCTGACAAATACCAAAACGACACCTATCATTATTATAATGAAATGCATGCAGATGCCATCTTGACCATTAAGGAACAACTAAACAAAAGAAAGGAAAAATGATGCCAGGGTTACAAATTTTCATAGCAATAACAGGACTTCCAGTGTCCTTTCTTGTTAAATACCTTACATGGATAGCAGACGACTGGTCGACCACTAAACGAATCACCGTATTTGCACTATCATTAATTTTTGATGTGTTTTGGTATTGGACGTTCAAATCCCAATTCAATTACTAAAACTATATTTGAAAAAAAAATTGTGAGGAAAAATCATGAAACTGGGATACAAAGAACTAAAAGAATTCGAGCGAAAGGTGAAAACCGGCGAAATAACAAATTTCGAACCATACTTTCAAAATCAAGAACCAGACCGATTGCGAACACTAAAACAAATCTGTATTCGACACGGGGCCTATCAAGAAGCTTATCTCGACTGGGCGTCAGACGGACGAGATGCATGGATTCAGCATATGCTCGCCAAACACGGGTACTGCCTCGATATACTCATTCACGCTGATGATGCCTATGTCAGGGAGTCCGCCCTGAGACAAAACATACGCCTCGCTTTGAACCCCGGATTTATAAAACAAAATTTAGGGGTAGTGCGAGCGGTGTTAATGTCTTTAGTGGAGCCAGATAAAGAGGTGCTAGACGCATTTATGGCAACCCTTGATGAAGTAGAAGAATACGACTGCGAAGCCTTACATCAAAAACAAATTGCCTACGATATGCGCCCCACAGCCATCGAGAAAACCATGACGTCCCTACAATTGTATAAGACCGGCAGCCCTTTGTGGACGCTATCCTATACAGGTGAGCAGGTAGCTCTTGTCAACCAAACACTGCGGAGCCCGCTCAACGATTTGGCAGCAGACTTAGTGTTCAATGCGGTAGCTGGTGGAGCAAGAACGACAGGCGACTTGGTTGACTACTCATTAAACAGTGCAAAATAAGAAAACCATAGAAAGGAATTCTGAGCGCAAATGCTAGTAAATTTTACCGAAGAATACCGAAAGGCTGTGAAAAATGGCGAAATCACAAATTTTGATGACTGCTTTGACGGATCTCCTGGCGCCAATATTCGACGAACGGTCCTATGTCAACTAGGGGTAGAAGTTAAACGATGCGTAGAGTATGGAGATTTCAGCGAACATCGCACCCTTATTCTACACGACCATGGGAAGGAATACTTCGATGAGTGGAAAGATGACGAATATTTAGCATACTATTTAGCATCTACGGGTCATTTTCTCGATGAGTACATTCACTCAAACAATAGCGATATTCGGCAAGCCGTCATGAATTACGAACCCCATTATTGTATTCATCGCATGGGAAACCTGGATGATTACGCCTACATTTACAACCTGTTGAGCGAACAAGTGGACCCCGAGCCTGAAATGCTCGAGGCTTATTTTAACGCATATTGGACGGAGGACGAATTTGATGAACGAGGGCTCGAAGCCAAATTGGAAGCTGTTCGTCACAGTCCATCCCAGCTCGAAAAAAACTATGACGGAAGCGCAGTTGTACAAAACGGGTTCACCTTCTTGGGCGAAAAATCTCACAGCAATACAAGCACTAGCCGTCATTGAGGCGGAAGAGAATTTGCTCGAGTATGATGACGTCGAAGAATATTTGTTCAAACATGTTCACCAAATCGATTCTATTAACAGGGACTTACTCGCCTTAGTGTATACGGACATAAAACAAAACCAACAGAAAGGATAGTATATGGTACTACCAGTAGATTTATTTGAGGAAAAAGTGCTCGCTGGCAACCTTCTTGGTGTGACAGGGGACCTCAACGCATCCACAAATCATTCTCGCTATGAAAAGAAGTGCATTCTCATTGAGAACGGGTTGTGCACAGAACAATATGACAAGTGGGCAACCGATGATGAGCGAAGTCCCGACTATGACCCAAAAGTTCAATATAAATTAGTTGAACATGGCTATTGTCACCACATTCTCATTCATTCACGTGACCCGTACATCAGACGAAAAGTTTTAGAAGCGGACATCGAATGGGCTCTAAATACGGACATCATGAGAAGAAATGACAACTGTATTCACAACCAGTTGATGCAAGATATCAACCCCAATCTCAAGGTGCTGCGGACCTATCTCAAAACAATTCCAACACGTGACTATCTGAGTCTCGACACCAAATTAAAGGCTATGGAAGCTGAGGTATCGACATTTGAAACAACTATGTCACCTGCTCAACTATATGAGCTAGGAAATCCAGCATGGGCAAGAGGGTTGACGGCGTATGGAATCGGACTCGTACACGATACAATCGACGGGTTCCATACCAACTATCAACCTGTAGATATGGAAATCATATTAAAAGCGTTGAGCATCGGACTCGCATCCAAATACACCATGCTAAAATATTGCTTCGATAAACTAGGTATCGAGCTTTGGCAATACTGACGAAAAGGAAAACCATGAACATCAAATACGACCTCAGGTACGGCCAAAACCCAGACCTAAACGAACTACTGAAAACGTTAGAAACCGCAAAACTTGAGCCAAACATGAGACGAGCACTGCAGGCTAAATACGATGCAATGACTGCACCAACGACAGAACTCGAAAAGACCATGACATCGGAACAATTGAAGGCTCTAGGTCATCCGGCATGGGCGCGTAACTATACAGTAGAATCGTTGCGAATGTATTTCATCATGGAAGAAACCCATGCGACACATGATATGAATACAATCCTGAGGGGTCAAAGCCTCCATAGCCAAGGAGAAATGGGGCAAAAATGGACATACAAAAAATGAAGTCACAGTTGATAACTGATGACGACAGAGAGGGCACTCGCCGCATATTGTACATTACAGATTCACCTCATGAGGGCCTGATTCAGGCATATGTCGAAGCTATGGACAGCTATGACTTGGAACAAGACCATCATGACATCTATATCAAAAAGAAATACACATCAATTAACTATCAGCCAAGCGTGGTAGAAAAGACCATGACGGACGGGCAATTAGTTGCCACAGGAAGCCCTGAATGGATGAAGCGTCACAGTCCGCTCGTCATTGAATTGGTGGCTGAAGTTTGTCAGTTGATGGACGCCGAACAATACACGAATTATCATGATATCATGCTCGACATCATGAAGAGAACTGGTATCACGTCGGCTACAACAATCAAAAACCTTATTGTCGAAGAACTGACAAAACTACACGACGAAAATTCACAAAACTGACAACGCGTCGCCTACGAGACACGCGAAAATGGGGCTTCGCCCCAGACCCCGATTTCTTTTTGAAACGAACAGAAAAGAGGGAATATCGATGAGTATTACACTTGAAATTCTAACGGAAACAAATTACAAGACATTTTTAAACGCATGGGATGGAACCGAGCCTTATAGCGAATACGAAGGTCGCTGGGAAGAAGCGATAGCCGTCTATACGAATTTCTCAGGAAATACCGGACGCCTTTATGACGTATTATATCCTATGCGTGACTATGCGGATGACTTCAGCCGAGAGACTGGCTCCACGGTGAATATCGCTACGAAGGCAGAGTTAGGACAAATCCTTAGCAAGGAAACCGACGAAGAACTACTTGACAAGTGGGAGTATGTTATGGGATATTTAGATAGTGTCCCTGATGCTGAAACCTTGTATTTCTTCACGGATTAGAAAGGAAACCACCATGACAGCATTATATACATTCGGGCGTTGCAAAACCCTATACGGTCATATTGACCTTGAAAGCTATATGGGACCCGAATACGCCCATGCAACCTTTTATCGAACAGATGGTTCTGAGGAACCTCTTACCATGGCCCAAATTGGAGCGATTATCGAAGCAGGTATTGGAAGTGGTGGACAACCGGGAGAATATAGCTTTGACGACTATGAGTTGGAAACGGAAACCTACGGTATCAATGACGTACCATGCGAACGCATCTTTATCGCACTTATGACCCTTCAAGCTGAGCTCTTCCAACAGAAATACGAAAGGCTTTAATATGGCAACACACAACCAGAAGGGAACAACATGACAAATAATTATACCCAAGAAGAAATGCTTGAGAAAATCCGAAACGGTGAAGACGAAGAGCACTATTTAGAGTGGCTGGAACAAAACAGCTATGCCATAAATCGAGAATTGGCTAGTCATGGCTATTTCCCTGAGCGGTTCATCAACGATGAAAAACTGGGAGTTATTGAGTCCGCACTAAAAGCTCATCCAGAACTGCTGTCGCAGATAATCGACTCGTCGAAACATGGCCATATTTTTGCTGTGAGCGAATTCTTGATTGATAAGGTAGATATCACGGAAGATGAGATGTTATCGCATATCAATGTCCTAAACCGTCAACTCTGGAAAGACCCCTATGATTACGGTGGATACCGTGATATCAACTATCGTGCCGAAATGAGGATGAAAATGGCAGCAGACGAAACAGATTTGACAGCTCTTGAGAAAACCATGACTCGCGAACAACTGTATAAGTCTAAAAATATTGCCTGGGCAAAAGGAATGACCATTCGTGAAATCATAAACTGGATGGATGCTTGGGAGCGAGCACATCCCTTTGTGAGTGTGGATGAAATGAACGAACGAGATGGTTGGCTAGACAAATACTATTTCGATGGCGACATGGACGCTTGACGTCCTCACGGGGTGGGCTTTCTCGGTCCATTTGTGTAAAAGAAGGTCGTTGCCTTCTTTTTTTTCGACCCTCGCATACGCCAGGGTCGATCAAATGGGGCTTTGCCCCAGACCCCAATTTCTACATGAAAACTAATCAAAAGTAAGGAGTGTCCCATGAACCCAGTATACGAAGCATTAACAATCATTTTCGTCCTAGTCCTAGTTTGCCTTGGCGGACTAGCTGTCACACAAGGAATTTTTACAGCTCAGGGTCGTACAAAAGATGCTAAAAAATGCGAGTACGCAATGTACTTGTGCTTTGGAGTTGTCATCGCACTTTTGGGTGTAGCATATAAAATGGAAAATTAGGGAAAAAATGATGGAACATACATTTTTTGGACAATGTGATTACTGCGAGGATTGGTGCCATGGCTTGCAAAAGTATGATACGGAGCAATTCGGAGAATTGGAATTGTGCAAGTATTGTCGTGGCATCGCCGACGACGGTGAATTAGAAGAATGCATATGCGGTGCACTAGCAAGCCGTGATGGACACACATACTGCCGAGATTGTGATTAGAATGCGGGGAAAACACCATGAAACAAGAATATCTTGCCGATGTAACTTTTAGTAATGCGGTTTTGATTGGAGAGGACCAATATAAGCTACCAACCATGCCAGGAAGTTATAGTGTATATGCACTAGGTGAGCAGGATGCCTTATTGTTTGTGCACGAAGTCGAACCACAGGATATCGACCAGTTATTGCCGAGCCTAGACGTCAAAGAACAGCTGTATGCACAACAAGAAGTATACGGTATCGTGTCAGCAGATGCCGACCCAGAACTTCTCTGGAACCAGACCCTATCAGATAGATCCTACGCTGATTTCATCAAACTAGGTCAAGATGATTTCACGCTCTACACCAACAGCGATAACACGGTCATTCTACTTGACGCTACCGATATTGTTTTGGGTGACGCTGTCAAGAAGTCAACGGGTCAGGCATTAGAAGACCTAGTTGAAGGTTTTTGCCTACTTGCGCATTCGCAGGTGATGTTGTTACCGAAGGACCTGGCACTGAAAGAAATGGTCACCACTATTGATAATGGGGAAAAAGTCCTCGACGCACTACTAAAAATGATTCAAACACTAACATAACCAATGGGGCCTTCGCATACGCAAAGGCCCCAAAATGGGGTTTCACCCCAAACCCCAATTTCTTTTTGAAAACAAAACTATGGAGGAAACCAAATGAACTCACAAATTCATCAAGAATTAGAAATCCTAAAGGCGGGAAACTATGACCAAGCGAGACAGTTTGTTGAGCATTTGGTAAACATTTTGACTCGCCAATCCGCAGGTGTGGGTGCAAACAGCACCATCCCTCAAGAAGCTGATGACAACTTCTGGGGATTCACCTTTAACTTTTTGGCTAAACGTGTAGACATGGAACTCGATGCTATGTATGCCGTCACTTATCAAAATAACCAATTGACATTGCTCTTCAACCCTAAGGAAATCCTACCGGATTATACCGTTGAAACAATGCTTGAAGGCTTGCGTCACGAAGGTTACCACTTGTTGTTTGACCATTTGAATGTACACGCAAAACTTGATAACACCATTTCAAATATCGCAGCCGATTGTGAAATCAACCAACACTTACGTAAACCCCACTCGGCGTGGGTTTCAATCGATTGGATTGCCAAATTAGCCCACAAAGACGTGTCAGAAATCGATAAAAAAGCAGGCTCTTTGTATTACTACAAAATGCTGGTCGAAAACATGTCTGATGAGGACCGTAAGAAATTGGAAGACCAAAATCGCAAACAAGGTAATGGTCAAGGTAATCAGTCGAATGGGCAGCACAGTCACAATCATCCAGCTGGTATGTGCTCGGCAAAACCATGGAAAGACGCTGAAGTGGGCGAAAACGGAAACTACATTCCAGTTGATATTTCGATTCGTGCAGTTTTTGAAAACGCAGCTGCTGAGGCTCGTGGACGTGGAACGCTACCCGCTCATATTGAATCAGCTATCGAAAACCTCAATCGTCCGCCACAAGTCAAGTGGCAACAAGAGGTGCAGAAAAAGATGGGTCGCCATATTACAGGGACACGCTTGTCACCAAACCGACTATACCGTCGTGACCCGATGGCCCTCCATCGCCAAGGAACATTAGCTGACCAAGTGATGCCAACAGTTTTTGCGAATGACATTTCGGGATCTGTATCCCAGAAAGAAGCTGAAGTGTTTATGAACGAATTGGTTCAAATTATTAAACGCTTGCACATGCCCATCACCCATCTTCAATTTGACTCAGAAATTGCACATGTTCAAGAGTTGGATGGGACAAACGCACGCAAAGTTGATTTCACACGCTACGGATGTGGTGGAACCACCTTCCAATCAGTGTTTGATTACTTGAAGGAAAACAAGTTTCCTCGTGAAACACAAGTATTCATCTTCACAGACGGTGGGGGTGAGTACGAAATCAACACTCACGGCTACAAAAACTACACCTGGTTGTTAACAGATAACAACGAACTGTCTGTCCGCAACAACCGTAACAAAATTATTCGAATTAAATCGCATGATTAAGAGGTCCGAGTACTCGGACCTCTTTTAAATGGGGTTTCACCCCAAACCCCTATTTTTCTTTGAAAAGATATTAAAAAACAGAATGGAGAACGAGAACTATGGATAACAACTCAATGGCAATCAAAAAACTTAAATTTCACATGACAGGACGCAACCAACAAATCGTACCATGTTTGGTTGGACCAACTGGTATTGGTAAGACAGCAATCGGTAACCAAGTTGCAAAAGAACTTGGTGCAGAATTGATTTACTTCAACATGTCACAGCAAAACCAAGGGGATAACGCCCTTCCTGTGCCACAAAACGGTGACATGAAAGCTATGTTGAAATCATTCGTAGAAATGATTGTGAAAGCTTTGTCAGGTCAACCCGTAGACATGGATGATGAAGATGCAGATAGCACCGAAAAAACGTTGGTAAAATATGCTTTACACCACAAGTTCCAAGAAATTATTGATAATCCTGATAAAAAGTACATTGTTATGTGTGACGAAATCGCACGTGCACAAATCCCGGTTATCTCAGAGTGGATGACTGTGTTGACAGAGCTTCAAATTCAAGGTCAAAAATTTGGTAAAAACGTTCGTTTCATCGCCGCTATGAACCCATCTAGCACAATGAAAGGTTACGAAGACACCGACTATATTGCAACTGAAATGGACCCAGCTCACTTGACTCGTTTCAACTTCATTTACATGAAGGAAGACCGTCTTGACTGGTTGGAATGGGCTAAGCAAAATGACATTCATCCATTCGTCATTCAATTCCTTGAAGACGCTAAGCACTTCGGGTTCTTCTACGGACAACCAACTGACGACGTTCGTATGCGTACACCTAAGGGATGGCATCAATTGTCAGACATGTTGAAAGATTTGGAAGAGTCTGGAGCCTTTGAAAGTGACCGCGCATTCACAGCGAGCATCATTAGTGACCAAATCGGTTACGATGCTGGACCGCTCTTTGCCAAAATGATGTGGGACACTTTGGAAACGATTCCGCTTGAAAAAGTAGTTACAGGCAAACCAGTTGACCAGAAATTGGTAGAGCGTTTCGCATCACATGAACTACAAAAACAAATTGTCACAGTTGATTCATGGCTTGCTGAAATGAAAGAAAGTAACCCAACTTTCACTAAACAAGACGTATCAAACTTTATTGCCTTCTGGGATACAATGAAGTCTGATGATGCAAAAGTGAAAGTGGCTCATCACATCACACACAATTTCCTTGAAACAAAAGACGGTGCAATTGTACCGACGTGTGTGGCAGCCTTGTTCTACAATGAAACTGGCGACACCAGTTACAACAAACCATTTATCGATTTCATGTCTCGCATGACTCAACTTGCAGACGTATCTTAATTTACGGGGCCTCCTGGCCCTTTTTTCTTTTCCTATTTTTCTAAAGAAAACTTGCATTTCGATATCAGTCGTGATATCATATTGGAAAGAAATAGAAAGGGGCAACGCATGACCAACAATAAACAATTGCAACTAGCTTTGGAAATCGCTACGATGGCTCATAAAAATGTCCAACGACGAAATGGCGACCCATATATTTTCCATGTGTTGCGAGTTGCTAACAACGCAACATATGTTCGCACCAAAACGCAAAAAGTGGCGGGTATCCTCCATGACGTGATTGAGGACACACCATTTGACGCGGAGTTCTTACGACAGCAAGGCATTGATGAATCTGTGCTCAACATTTTGGACTTCTTGACGCATGACAAAGAGCAGACGAGTTATGAGGACTACATCGACCATATTTGTCAAAATGTTGATGCGATGATGGTCAAGCTTGCCGATTTAACGGATAATTTAGACCAAGGAACGCTTCCCGTGTTGACCGAACGTGATATCGAGAAGTTCAAGGTCTATAAAACGGCGCAACAAACCATCATGGAAACACTCGCAAAAGAACATCCAAACATTTTTCAAGAAATTTTGTTAAAACTATCTTAAAACGTTAGTTTGTGAGGCACTTAAAACATTTAGAAAGGCTAACAATGTCTAAACTAAAGAAACGACTGCTCATTGCATTAACTTTGTTCTGTAGTTTCTTCGCTTTAGTTGCTTGTTCAGAAAACAAAATAGCTGACAAACCTGAAAATTCAGCAGTTTATGACCAAGCAAAAGTTTTGTCAAAAGAAACAATTAAAAAGATTGACAAATTAAATGAAGAAGCGGATAATACAGATAAGAAACTAAAAATTGGTGTCTATATCATGGAGGACTTAAATGACAAAGACCTCGAAGACACCACACTAGAAATCGCCCGCAAATGGAAAATTGGTGATAAGGGTACCGATAACGGCGTACTCTTGTTCCTTGCCATCAATGACAAGAAATCGCGTCTCGAAGTGTCCGACAATTTAGCTACTAGGCTAACCGACATCCAAAGTAAAGCCATTTTGGACAATATGAAGCCAAAATTGCGGAGCAAGGATTATGACGGTGCAGTGCTTGATGCCATCAAAAGTATCACAGATGCCAACAACGGTAAGAAAATCAAATCCGAAAATTCTGTCTCCTCGAACGATATGGTGGGGATGATCCTCCTCATCGGCTTTATTTTCTTCGTTATCGTTGTTATCATCGGTATCGGCGGAGATGGTTCAGGTGGTTCATTCATCGGCTTCTCAGGTGGATCTAGCAGTTCATCTGGTGGTGGTTTCTCAGGTGGCGGATTTTCAGGTGGCGGAGCCTCTAGCGGTTGGTAAACAGAAAGGAAAAATTATGAACAAAAATTATTCAATCATTGGCGGAATTATTGGATTCCTTGTACTTATTGGACTTCTCATCGGGGGTTCTTACAATAGTCTTGTTGGCGCTCAAACCAAAGTTGAGCAAGCACAATCCAAAATTGAAACAACTCTTCAACGACGTTACGACCTTATTCCAAATGTGGTCAACAGCGTCAAGGGTTATATGAAGCATGAAAGTGATATCTTTGAACACATTGCAGATGCTCGAGCTAAAATTGGTTCAAACTCAGCAACCAAAGCTGAAAAAGAACAGGCTCAAGGGGAGCTTGACTCAGCCATTTCACGTTTGCTCGTAGTGCAGGAAAACTATCCACAACTAAAAGCCGACCAACAAGTACAAAACTTAATCACTGAGCTTGAAGGTACCGAAAACCGTATCTTCGTAGCCCGCAACGACTACAACGAAGTCGCAACTACATACAACAACAAGGTTCGTCGCTTCCCTACAAACATGATTGCTGGAATGTTTGGGTTTGAAAAAGTTGAACTAGTAAAAGCTGACACAAAAGCAAAAACAACTGTACCATCAGTTGACTTGAACAATAATAAATAAAAAGAGCCACCAGAGGTGGCTCTTTTATAGGAGGTGGAGGGATGACTCAAATCGGAAGCAAAGAAATTAAACGAATTAAACGAGACATCGAACGTGGCGAGTGTGACCTCGAAAAATGCATGAATTTGCGAAACGCGAAGTTACGGGTTGAGTTAGCACGCCATGGTCTTCACGTTGATATGTTAGCAGAGCGAAACGAACCTCGCGTGATTGTCGCTCTAATTGAAAATGGATACGCTGAAAACTATTATGACACCTGGAAAACCCACGAAAACGGGGATGTCAGGTATGCCCTAGCGAGACGTGGCTATTATCCCGAAGTTTTCATCACGGATAAAAACAAAAATGTGCGCCATGCAGCCTTCAACCAGCATCCAGAATATATAAGGGAACTCCTATCCTTACGAAACTGGGATGATTGGATGCACATCAAATACCTGATCCGTGAGAATCCGAGACCCGAACTTATCCTTCCCGTGGTCGAAATTGAGTCGCCATTTGGCGTTGCCGAAAGTGACGTCATGTATGTTTATGCGAAGGCTTATCTGACAGACATTGACACCATTCGCGCCACAATGACATCAAAGCAGTTATTCATGCTGAATGACCCTCATTGGGTATTTGGTTTACCCTATGATCTCGCACAGGAACTAAATCGATATCGCACAACATTAGCTGAAATAGGGCGTCTCGACGAATTAATCAGCATCTATGATGATGTATACGATGGTGAACGTATCAACTGGGGACCATTGAGGTCTCTCGATTAGGCTACTAGTGTAGCCTTTTTTCGTTTTTTTTTTGCTTCTTTTTGCTCGCATACGCAAGCAAACTAAATGGGGCAAGCCCCAAACCCCAATTTCGTTTTGAGAAAATAACTAGAAAGGATGTTGGTATATGTCGAACAAAACACCTGAACAAAAGACCAACCTTACCGCAAAGGAGTTTGAAGAAGCGGCCCTAAAAGGGGAAATTACCGATTTCATGCCCTATATCATTGACATACCAGGCGTGACACGTGCTACAGACCGAATCTCTTACCGCAGACAGTGGTTGATAGAGGAGGGGATTGCTATCGATGAAATAGCAAAAACAGCAACTGAGGATGAAAAGGTCCGCCTCATACGTGACCGCAAGGCTGTTGACTATTATGAGTCATGGTTGTCCGACAACGAAAGAGTGCGACGTTGTCTTGCTGACGCGGGTCACTTTCATGACCGACTCATCAAGGATACGGCTGCGAACGTTCGATGTTCTGTAGTCCGCAGCAATCCGAACTATTTACCACAATTATTTCGAAAACACATCACCAAGACAGAGTGGAATACAATTGTATCCGTCATGTGGATACAAAACCAACCAAATTTAAAATTACTTCGTGATTTGTTGGGAAGAGAAGTCCCTGACCGACTGTACGACCACACATACGAACATTTGAAACTGCTTCGTGAAAAACTTGCAATTATGGAATATCAACCAAGTACGTTCGAGAAAACCATGTCTGTGAAACAACTCTATCAACAAGGAAGTCCGGCGTGGGCTAGAACTTGCTCAGCGGAAAAGATATCCAGCATAAGAAGCGTTGAGAAAACATTAAAAGATTGCGGGGCACCGAACACCCTAAGCAAGTTCTGGGATGAAATTGTAGGGAGCGAAGATATACCACCATTGTGGGTCATGTTAGACCGAACCTATACCGTTAGTGCGGCGTGGCGGAAAGAACGAAAAGGAAACAAATAATGGACATAAACGAATTTGAACATGAGGTACTTATGGGTGCCATCACCGATTTTGATATTTTTTTTGACGAACAACTCCACGATTTCGATGATTTGAGCGACGAGGGTTATCCCTATCATTTCACAAGCGCCGACGCCCGGTGGGTTCTCGCCAAAAACAATATTGCACTAGACAGATGCATCGAAGTTGATGGAAACTTTCTAATTGTGGACTTGGTGAAAGAAGGTTTGTTTCCGGAGCGATATGCGGAATGGAGAAAACGAGGTCCTGTAGCGGCCCAATGGTTCATCGAAAATGGATTGTTTTTGGATGATTACATCACCTCAGACCGCCCCGATGTTCGGCGCTGGGTCATGGAAAAAGATATTAGGTATTGCCTTGAACGAATGGACTGTGAAGAAGATCGCAGGATTATCCATCGCGTTATCAAAAGCCATCGAAACCCTCCACCAGCCATTATAGAGGCATATCTAAAAACAGAGTGGTCCAAGGACTATAACAACGACGGAATTCGTATGAAACATGAAGCGTTGACTAGACACTTGGACACCTTCTCAAAAACGATGACTTCCGAGCAACTCTACGAATGTGGACATCCCGCATGGGCAAAAGACGTCAATGCCTATGAGGTTCAGCGCCTGCTAGCTGCGGATAAGGAACTGAAAGATATGGGATATACTGGATACACCAACCACCTTTTCGACGCAGTAATAAACGCAGGAAAAGCGCAACACCCAGTCGGATACATAGAGGACATCACCGAATACGTCATTAACCAAATAGAAAGGAATCCGCATGGATGAGAACACAAAAAGCTACTTGACGGAGTTAGCTCACGCGCAAAATGACACTCAAAACACATTCAAGAAACGCATACGAGCGGGCCATATCAAGAATTATCGACCTTACCTGAAGGACCCATCAGAGTACGCAGACCATTTAATAACAATGGCGGAGGAAGGCGTTTGTGTAGATGAGTTGGCAAAAATAGACCATGACGGTATACGATGTACGCTCATTCTCAATAACCGCGCTAAGGAACACTATCCAGAGTGGGCACAATCAGGAAACCGAACCGTTCAATGGTCACTTGCCCTAGCGAACACGTGCCCAGATATTTTAATCCACTCCTCCCATCAGGATGTACGCATCCAAGTTGCAAAAAACAACCCCGAATACACAAGGTTGCTGATGGACCGTGTCAAAAACATGGACAAAAGTGAAGTTTGGTACGCTGTTCATGATGTACTCATGTCGCAAACAAACCCTGAACCAGACCTTCTCAAACAGTTTTTACGATATGATAGGCCCAATAGTGCCAATCTCAATGTTTTAAAAAGTAAATACAAAACAGCCCTGATGGAGCCTAGTGTTATTGAAAAGACCATGACCGATTACCAATTATTTAAAGCTGGCAAGGTTCTATGGAAGCGTAACATATCAGGTCACGGTGTTTGGTGTATCCAATATGCCAAAAAGAAATTGGGGACGAGACACGAATTGACCAAAGAGGATTTTGACTACATCAAACGTCAAGATAATCAGTGGAATGTGGACGAATATCTGACAAAATACGACGAACCTATTGAAGTCGTTTCACACATATAACGAAAGGCTCGTTTAAGACATATTCGCATATGTGAAGCGCAGAAAAAAGTGCAACATAAACTAGAAAGGAAATCAAATGGACAAAATTATTCAAATCCTAACAACCATTTTTTTACGCTACCCCGTACTATCGTTATACGTCGTCGAGCCTACGAGCTATGACACAACCAACTGGTACTATCTCGCAGGTTTAATTCTCACTATTCTTGAAATGGTGATTATCGCCTATATAGCTATTAAAATCACCGAGCACTATCAACTTGAATGGTTGCGATTGGTAACTCTCGCCTATTTGCTCACTACATTTTGTAGTGCGTTTTATTGCCTATTGAGTACTGTTGACCCAGCACAGACAGGAAATCCGTTGTATACCTACAATCGAACAAAAACTGTCAGTCAAACAAAATCAAAAACCATCTACGAAAATAACTTGGGAGCCAGTCTATCCATCGATGATACAAAAATTGGGAAAGACCTGACCCATAAGCAAATCCAAGATATTGATGACAATGTAGCATGGCTGAAACTCGAAAAAGACGAACAGGATGTTAAAGTCTACGCCGATACAAAAGTCGACATCACCTACCCAAGCAAGGATACTAAAGACTATGCGAAATACGCAACATATCATGTTGATAAAGTGACCCTCACCACCGAAACCCATACGAAGAAATGGTTCAGAGCAACCGAATCATATCGCAAAAAAGTAGCCACAATCCATGTGACGGCCAAAGTTGATGAAAAGGTCATTGATACACGAAAAGAGTTGGAAAAACTAGCTGACTAAAATGACCATCGAATTAAAGAAAGGAACTTTATTATTATGCGGATCGACGACATGATAGAGTGTATCCAGAACGGCAGACGTCAGGACGCTTATCACGAATGGGCCCTATATGGTTCAGAACGTGTAAAACACGCCATAGCAGTTGCCGGATATGAGGCAGAGACCCTCGTACACGACGATGATGTACGTGTGCGCCGCGCCGTACTGCAACGACATCCCAAATACATTCGAAAATATATGAACGACAGAGAATGGTTGACAGATATCACCCTTGCCGTTTCGCAAGACAAACACGTCGATGAAGATATCCTCGAATGTTTGGCCGAACTTTGGGAAGAACAATCATCACCAGTTGCAGGCAACATACATTGGAAACTCGAGGCTATGCGGTACGAACCCAGCTTGTTAGAAAAGACCATGACACGAGCAAAATTATATACAGCAGGTGTACCGATTTGGGCTAGTGATATGACTCTTAACGAATTGGCCACTATGCGATACGATATGGGGCATGAGGCTATGACCGCAGAGGAGTGGCTTGACAATTACACAGCAGAAAGGTAATAAAATGACGGATAAAGAAAAACTAGAACATATCCGGAACGGGACCTGCAAAGAACTGTATTCCGAGTGGGCAAAAACTGGTAGCTATCGGATTCGTCTTGAACTTGCCATGGAAGGTCAAGAGCATGACCAACTGATCAATGACCCAGAAACAACAATCCGACGAATTGTTATGTACGGTCGACCCGAATATATCAGAAAACGATTTAACTATGAGGACCCAGAAGATATTTATTCTGTCATTCGGGGTCTAGTCGATATCGATGACAATATTCTCGAATCCCAACTTCGCTATTGGCAAAATATGCACCATAGCAGAGCTGAGGTATTTCTGATTAAGAAACGGTTGAGACACCACACGCCGACAGCCTTAGAAACCACGATGACGCGTAGCCAACTCTATAAGGTAGGTAGCCCAATGTGGGCGAGAGGTCTAGATATTTCATGTATTGAAAAAATTTGTGTCGAACTATGTGGCGGGTTTTCCTTAGAAGCTGTATTTGCGGGACTTGGCTAAAGTAACTACAAGAACAAGAATTAATATCCGATTAGAAAGGAACCAAATGGGAAAAGCACTATCCGAAATGATTGATGACATTATTAATGGAGCAAACAAACACTTGTATCCCACATGGGCTAAGCGAGCACCACAATACATACGACGAGAACTTGCGACACAAGGCTATGAACTCGACACACTCATCGATGACCCTGACCGAGACGTTAGATGGTTTGCCATGAAAAACCGACCAGAATGTATCCTCAAACGTTTAAAGACGGGGCAGGATGAGGAACTCATTACAGCGATGATCGAGGATGACGTTTACGTAGACCAGGAGATTTTGGAGCTACTGCTCCAATTTTGGGAAGCTGAAGGCAGACCAAAGGCGCGGATCATACGAATTAAGCTTCAATCACAGCGAGATGAGGTTTCATTGCTTGAAAGCACTATGTCTCGAGTTGCACTGTACGAAACCGAGAATACCTTATGGGCTAAAGGTCTATCGATGTATCAAATCGAGCGCTTTTTTGGAAGTCGAATAGCCGGTAACACAGTCGAAGCCGCGATAGAAGAAGCACTCAAAAACTAAGTTGACAGTGACTATATTCAGCCCGAGTAATAAGTGAACTTTGTGAATTGGACGATTTTGGATTGAAATTTGGATTTTTTGAAAGCGGTAACAAAACCCGGTATGAAGCGATTTAGGATTATTTGAACATCAAAGCATCGACTTCACAAAAAAAATTTTTTCTGACCACTCTTCAAAATTTTTCTTACTTTTTTTTCCAAAATGAAGAGTTAGAAGAGAAAGTCAGTCATACCAAGGGTTGTAAGCGCTGACATTCAATCCAAATTGGAATCCAATTTTCTCCAAATCTCTCCAAATGACCCAAAAACAAAACAAGACCCAGATACCTGAGTCGTGTTTTGCTATGTCTACAAATACATTTCAGATGTTTGCTCATCAGATAGTTGGTTAATCGAACGTTGGAGATTGTAATCACCAAGACTAAGACCACCTTGAATCTGATAGAGGGTTTCAGAAATGAAGTCAGGGTGGACACCACCGTGTCGATCATTTGTAGGTACGTGAGACAGCTCTTCTTCAGAGACACCATCGATGAGTGGTTGGCCGTCCTCTAAGACTTTGACGGCTACGCGGCCCCAGGAATCAGCTAGCTGAGATGCTTTATCGTCATTGATGTCAACACCATCGTCGTGGTTAAGAACAACCCAGAAAAGTCGTGAGTATTGGGCATCCGGTGAGTCGATAATCGCATAGACGTCCTTATTTTGTAACCGCGTGGACGCGTCCAATGGCTCAACATTATTAGCCAAACCATCGTTTGTACTTTGATGTTCATCAGAAGAACGAACAATATTATCGCGCTCACGCAACAAACCCTCATAACTTTTCACGTAGTGATCGTCAACAAAGTCAAATACGCGGGATTCCGTCCATGTATACCCTTTGACTGTTGCATGATTGGCAAGAAGACACCATCGAAGACGGGCATTGTCAAAGGCTGAAGAATTGTAGAGCATACAATCATATAAATAGACGTTACCCTTAACTTGACTATGGTCCTCGATGATACACTCTGTGATATCACAAGTACCAGAAACTTCACTATCCTTAATCTTGGTACCGCTCACCTTCAGGACTTTTTTCACCTCAGGATTGGACACGGTAGAATTCAAAATTTCTGAACCATACATCTCCACAAAACCCGAAACCTCAGCATTCGAAAAGTTACAGTTTGTAAACTTACCTTTACCGCTTAAAGCAGAATCCCGCACAGTGTCAGGATAGGATGGGTGGTTAACTTTGTCAAGTAACGCCACATCCCCAGAAATGGTTGAATCGTAAACGCGATAGTAACCATCGATGTGAGCCCGTAGAGAAACATCAGAATTCGACACGACCGCATGACCAGCAATGATCGCATCTCCCGACAACCTGGAGCCTTTACACAACTTAGCATTTTTTTCTACCCAACAATTACCGCGAGACGATAATTTTGCATCCTCGGAGATGAGACCTCCATACTCACCAGCATGGACATTTCCGAAGTCGCGAAGGGCCTTAATGCGATAAAGCGTATCGCCCTCAAATTCCTCAGATATATCCGTAATTTTGTATTTGGGCGAGACCAAAATGTCCCTCAATTTCTTAAACATTTAACCAAAACCTTTCTATAGTATTCCTACTACCAGTATACCATAACGACATCAAAATTTCAGAAAACGAAAATTAGCGAGACCACTCGCAAAAACGAACAACGACCAACATTCGAATTCGGTCCGAATACTCGGCCCGAATCAAATGGGGCTTGCCCCATACCCCAATTTCTATTTGAAAATCAAAAGCGAGGTGAGAACATGACTATAGCAATTCGAGTACATTATTCAAACAAACGCAAAGACGTATATTTTGCCACAAAAGAGGAGTGGGAAGAATACTTTGAACAAACGTTCGACAACACGGAGCAACTGCTTCAGAAAGTAGAAACTTGGGCAAAGGCCAAAAAAGCAACCTTCGCACAACAGTATGACCCAAATCAAGTGGAAACATTAACCTGTGTGTTAGAACGACGTCGCCGCAAAAAAGCTGAAGAACTCGCTCGCTTAGAAGCGCAACGACTCCGTGAGGCTCGTCAACCATTCGAGGACTTGTTAAACCAAACAACTCGTGTACAATTAGGTGAACTAAAACTCATTGCAGAGGTAGAACTCTTTCATGTTGTTTACGAATTTGATGATGCAGCGAACATCACATTAGATGATATTGACACTGTTAAAAAAGAAACTGGGTTGACAGCGCGCTTCATCACATTAGAACTAACAGCCGAACCTCACACTGAATATCTAGATGAATACGACCCTGGGACACCAGTCGTTGATGTCGAACACGCGTTCAAATATACTTATTACTAAAATTGAACCGGAGGGCAAAATGACAGCGAATCAATCAAGTTACAGATTAGACCAAAATGACCAAATCACAAAACATGGTCGCACACTATACCGCCTATATATGGACCATCCGGACGAACACCATAAGCGGGTTTGTGCGAACGATTATGACAAATCGACTGACGTTTTAAAAGGTGGGTATATCGAATCATTAGATGTACTAACTAAACCAAAAACCAACATTTACACGGTCTATTATCCATGGGTAGATAGTGAGTCTACCGTATCCGGTGACAGCCGTATCTCGGCTTATACGTATGTCCTTCAGTCTGACTTGCACAACACAAAAGCGAATGGAGCTAGCGCTGGGGTGTGTAGACAGTATATTCAAAACTCAGTCGTGCATGACTCAACTGTGAGTGAGTGTGTTGGCTCGACTATCACAAACTCTACCTGCACGCGCAAAGTAACTGCCTCAACAATAACAAACTCCACACTCACTAAGGTTGTCCCGAAATACTCAACCATCATTGATTCAACACTTACGTCGAAACAAATGAATTTCGTAGTGAATGCGAACATCACAAGAGCCAATTACAAAGGTGATTTGGCAGGAACGTATTCTGACATCACAAACGACAATATGACCGTGCATAACGTCTACGTCAACATTGACCGAGGTCCTGAATGTCATAGCGGGGGTCAATTCCAACTGCTCGAGGACCAATTCGGTCATTTGGCTATCTTGGGACATGAGGAAAATCATAAGACTGGAGAAGTCTACTTCACCTACGGTGATACAACAAAAGAAGCTGTCCTTGAATTCTTAAACAAACCGTTCAAAAACAAAACAATCGGAACGCCAAAATCGATTGCCTTAGTTGAAAGTCTCACCGGTGACACACAACTAACGCAAGATGACTTGAACGGTTTGGACGATGGACTATACTTATAACAGGTGACCCGAAAGGGTCACTTATTTTTTCACGGAATTTTTTAGAAAGGCAAAAGGATGTTTGACGAATTTAAGTGGTACGATGATTACGTGAAACTATTAGACAAACCACACACCCATTGGGAATTGCGCAACTTCTTATACCAAGAAATACCCAAGGAGGAAGAAGCGAGAATTCTACAGAGATATCGTCACGGACTTGACGTCTTATGGTTACGTCTTCAATCATTTCAACACAAACCAACCACACTAGAAGCGACGGCAACCAGAGGACAACTTTATCAAATGGGTAGTCCCAAATGGGGCGACGGATTAGACTCGGAAACAATTGCTGCCGTGTATTACATCGAGGAGGGTTTAGAAAGTATTGGAATGAACGAGTTAGCATTAGTACGTTCTATGGACAAGGTCTTTGACCTTTATATGCGCGATATTCAAAATTTCGATACCCAAACGTGTGACGTCATCATTGACGAACTGAAAGGAAACTAATATGGAAACGCACGAAATGATTGCCCTCATCAAAGCTGGCAAAGGAAAAGAGCATTACAAAGAGTGGGCAAAAACTGGCCCAAAAGAAGTACGATCAGCCTTGGCTGATGCTCGTCAAATGTTAGAAATTCTCATCGATGATCCCGACCCCGATGTCCGAGCTGACACTACCATTTATTATAACGAGTGCGACTATAATGCTTTCGAAGACCACCTACTCAAACGCACGGAACTACCTCGTGACATCATAGAAGGTTATCGAAACATGACATATGAGTATATGGACGACCAGGGTACATTTTGGGATACAGATTACATTGACGCATTTGAACTCGCGAGCAAGAACGAACCGTCACCTACTGATTTAGAATTATATCGCTACCAACTACATACTCTAGGGAGTCCTATTTGGTGCAAAGGATTGACACTGGGTGAAACGTGGGATGCTGTGGATACAGCTGAACGAGGTCTCAACGACCTAGCTCATTATTTCATGGATATCCAAAAGGAAAAATTGAGCTAAAATGACTGAAATACAAAGGATGGAAATTATGTTAGCATACCGAAAATTTATAAAGAAATATTAAATGCACCACAAAGCTAGAAAGGGACAAATGGACGAACGTGAACAGTTGATGAGCATCAACAAGGGAAAAAACAAAGAATTGTATCACGAATGGGCACAAACAGCATCAACCCTGGTGCGGTACACGCTCGCCTTAAACGGCTACGAACACGACCTCCTCATCGATGACGACGAGCGCGATATTAGACGAGTCATTATGTTTGACAATCCTAGCTATGCAGAACGACGCATCAAATACGAATACGACCTTGATGATATATACGAAATCGTGAAGAACGAAACACACGTATCCAGATGCATATTAGAAGCTCTGGCAAATCACTGGAGGAATAGTAAAAGTCGTCAAGCGGAAGCCGTTAAAAGAAAATTAGAAGTTGTCGAAAGACCAACAACCTTATTAGAGTCGACAATGAGCACGTACGACCTATACCGAACAGGGAACGAGATTTGGGCGAAGAATCTACCGCTCAACATTCTTTCGGAAATCGTATACTTCGAACAGCGGGATGACCAGTCGCAAATCCACGACTTACTGCGAAAGGCGTAACGAAAGGTGGGTAAACCATGCAAGAACAAGAAATGTTTGACCACATCGAAGCGGGGAGGTATCAAGAACTTTACCAGGAATGGGCCGAAACGGGTACCTGGAGTGTTCGATACAAACTCGCACGAAAAGGATATGTACTAGACGTTCTCATCCATGACGAGGACGAACGCATCCGCGAACTCGCTATGATGAATCATCCTGAAATGGTGGAAACCTATCTTAGTGGCGAGCCAAACATGCGACGCATGTACAAGGCCGTCCTTGAGATGACGCATATTGACCATCGCATCCTCGATTGCCAAATCGATTATTGGACGGGAAATAGTGAGAATGCTGTTGCGACGCTTAAAACAAAGAAAGCGGCTCAAGACGAGGTACCGACAGTGCTTCACACTACAATGACACCCACTGAACTATACAACTCAGGGAGTCATCTTTGGGCTAAAAACCTACGTGTCAAACAGATCGACAATATGCTCATGTACTTGGAATGCGGTATGGATTTTGAGGAAGCTTATGAGCGCGGGACCTGTCCGTGATAGAGTACAACACAGAAAGGTGACTATATGGTGGAAGACAAACAAAATTATACGGATATTAGCTGGCATCGTAGCAATCACGTACATCTATGCCGTGAAGCCGAACTATCTGCTGAGTTATTGGAACTACATATCAAATATCTGCAGATTCCGGATATCATACCAGCTCACAAAGGTTTCCTGAAGGCCTTTCGAATCAAACTGTTAGCTGTGAACGAACCAGTAACACTACTGGAAAAAAGCATGGATCCCTGGCAGCTGTATCGAATAGGCCATCCAGCATGGGCTAGAAATCTCAATCCTATTTCCGTAAGATTCATCTTACTCGCACAAGAACGCATTGATACCAATGGAATTGAGGACCTCATTGACGTTAAACCCATGCTACAATCAGGAAACAACCTAACAATACTCAATGACCATCAAGCACGTATCCATCGGATTGTGATAATGCGCAAAGCGGAACAACCGACAGCATTATCGTAGCGATGAGGTAACCCTTTTATTGCAAAATATTTTGTACAAAATGATGCCGAATATGGTGGCAACCCATTTGTATACAATAAACTAGTTGAGCAATTGCAGAAACAACTGACTAATACATATTTATGTATGTACGAGCCAGTTGTACACAACAGATGAACGAACCAATAGTTCCTGACATATTTAACAAGAAAGGTGGTCGTCACAAATATGGACCCGAACAAATTAAATGAAATATACAACGGTTTGCGTCGACATGAGCATGAAGCTATGGACACCTTCCTGACAGATGTCAAAGCCGGGACTATCAACTTTTCAGATATTGAGAACATCGGATTGCCAAAAAATGCGACGGATGCTCTCGTGTATCACGGACTTTTAATTGACGAGATGTCTGAGTCGAAAAATCCCCAATATCACAGAGCACTCATTCGTTTTGGCCTTAAAACCGAGTATTACGAAAAATGGAAAGATAGCGAAGATGTCGGTATCCGAGTGGACCTGGCGAAACGTGGTTATTTCATTGACCACTATCTAACGGATAAGAATGCGAGCGTACGATGGTATGCCTTAGAGCACATGCCAGAGTACATTCCCAATCATTTTGAGGATAGTGAGCTTCTCACACGAATCAATAACTACTATTGGAACCATCCACACCCAAACCTCGATGACTATGTGGTCTTTCTCGAACTGAATCGAACCTGGGTAAAGCAGAATCGCATTATCTCACCAGACCCTCGAGTGATGGAACGAAAACGACAAGCAGGTGGACAACCTACAACTTTAGAAATGAGTATGACCGAGCGTCAACTCTACGAAGCAGGTTCACCCTATTGGGCTAGACACCTGAGCTTGTATAAGATGACGATGATTCAGAACGTAGAAGACAGGAACGCGGAACTAGATGACATCGTTGCCTATATTGAGGACATGGCAGCTAAAGGCAAGACAGCCGGTCACATCTAACACAAAGAGGTCCGAATACTCGGACCCATTAAATGGGGCTTCGCCCCATACCCCCCATTTCTTTTTGAAAAAATCAACGAGGTGAAAAATATGAAAACATTAACATGGAAAGAAGTTGCTAAAATTGCTAAAGAACTCCAAAAGGAATACAACCTTCCAATTTTTGCTATGACCTACCGAAACATATGTAGTTGTTGTGCCGATGCAGACAACCTCAACAAGGAAGCGTATTTGACAAAAGACGTCAAAGAAAAGTCTTGGTCAGAAATTGATTCCTACATCATTTTCAAAAATTCAACCAATGCGCAAGGCGAAGCCAACATGAGCGATGAATTCGCCTATGTACGTGATTACCGCACACCAAAATATAGCACACAATACGTGGGCTACAAACTCAGTGAGAATTTCACATTCGAGCAGTTCTGTGAGTGTGTGACAAAATTGGTTGATGCTATCAATAAAGCATCCGACGTCCAATACAGCTTGGAATTGCCAGAAGATGAAATTCGTACCGCAATTATTCGCAAAATTTTTAACTAAGAAAGGGAAAATCGATGAAACGCTTACTAAAAGGGTTTCTTCTCCTTCTAAGTCTCTTCGTTCTCGCCGCCTGTGAGTCACCAATCGACGCGGGCACAATCATCAACAAGCATAAGACAGAAGCGCACAAAGAGATGGGTGTGATGATGATAGGCGATACGCCCTTCTATTTCGAGGACGAAATACCCGACAAATACTATTTTGATGTAAACGGGAAAGACAAGGATGGTCGAGAACACACGGTCACGGTTCAAGTGGACGAAGAAGCCTATGACCACCATAAGGTCGGTGATCATTGGCGCATCACAATCAAATCTTAAACGATGAGGGGTTTCCTCATCGTTTTTTTCTTTTACCTATTTTGTTTGTAGAACTGGGAGGGAATGATGACAGAGCAAGAAAAAATCGAACACATAAAGTCAGGTTCTAAAACCGAAAAATACAGGGAATGGGCGACATATGGAAGCGATGCCGTGCGTGAAGAATTGGTTGAACAGGGCTATTGCCTTGATATTCTCATCCATGACAGAAGGCAAACAATACGACAAGCGGTTATGATAAAAGACCCTTCCTATATCAAACAACGAATCGACTATTTAGATGATCAATACATGATTAATAACGCACTTGACAACCTAGTCACTGTCGATTTGGACGTTCTCGAATCACAAATCGCCTATTACGGAAACGAGTGTGGTAACAACCCTTACTTAAAGATTAAATACCAAGCATTGTCACGCGAACCAACATTGCTGGAAACAACCATGGACCGAGTTAGTCTGTATAGGATAGGTAATCCCATGTGGGCTCGTGATTTACCGTTTTTGCGCGTGTGGACCATTTGTGACATGCTAGAAGACAACCAAACCCTTGAACAAATAACGAAAATATTTAACAAGCTAACAATCGAAGAACTAACGACGAACCAAACCGTGGGACCAATACCTTAATACCAGAGAGGGACAACTATGGACACTCGTATAGTGAAAATTAGCAACCCATGTGGACCAGGGAGGAAAAAATGACAGACGAACTAAACTTAACTACTGAAATGGTGAGGCGCGGGCAACGCTCTGAATTGTACGAGCAATGGGCTAAAAAGAAAAGCAACAGCTCAAAAATAAGAGATATCAAAGTAGCATTGGCGGAACAAGGTTATTGTTTAGATATTTTAGCGACTGATACTTACGAAGAAGTTCGTGAAGCGGTCGTATTAAAGGATATCCGCTACGCACAAAAATGTTTTGAAGTAACGCACCGCCCCTATCGAACCTTTATGTGGGACACCATTGCACAAGCACTACACGAACACGTAAAGCGGATAACGAGTGACGAAAAATCGGTCTACGAGTGGTTCCTACAATTAGATACTCGTGAATTAGCATTTGACTGGAAGAAACAACTCGAACTGGATGCCTTGTCCTTGAGCTACAGAGCTATGACAGAGGAGCCGACGCAACTTCAGAAAACCATGACCGCTGAACAACTTTATACATCGGGTGCGCCCTATTGGGTGTTGAACCTAACACCGCGTGAAATCCGGACGGTACTATGGAATGAAGATCAGTTAGGCGCTGACGATGCCCTGTATACACTGCGAGACTATCTGAAAGGGAAAACTCAATGGCAACTGTCGCAGAAAAACTAAAAATTATGATAAACCTTCGTAACTTCAAAAAAGCTGTCATGAATGGTGAAATTGATGATTACGCACCCTATATAGCACATACACCCGGAGTAACAGACCCGTCTGATGACGTATACAAACGACGACAATGGCTCATTTCTGAGGAAATTGCTATCGAGCAAATCGCAGAGACAGCCACAGAAGACGAACAAGTCCAACTCATTAATAGCCAACAAGCCACGAACCATTATAGGGAGTGGTTAAAAAGCACTGGTCGAGTGAGGAGATGCCTCGCCTATAAGGGTTATTTTTTAGACAAACTGATTCAGGATCGAAGAGCTAGCGTTCGCTGCTCCGTTGTGGACCGGGATAATAGTTATTTGCCCAAACTTTTTCGAAAGAAAATCACCCGACGAGAGTGGAATACCATTGTTGGGGTCATGTGGGTACAAGAATATCCAGACATCCATTTACTCAGAGACCTCTTGAGCCGAGAGGTTCCTCGAAAACTTTTTGAATATACCTATAATCGCATAGACGCCTTACGTATCAAGCTCGCTGCGATGGAGCACAACGCAAGCACAATTGAGCGAACCATGACAACCAAACAGCTCTATCTCCAAGATAGCCCCATGTGGGCCAAGGAACTCACGTCTGAGGATGTAATGAGCTTACAATGGGTCAAAGAAAAGTTAGCCAAAAGTGAAACAGAACTAACACTGGAAGATGTTTGGGATGAGCTTATTGGCACGGGTAACATCCCGCCCCTCTTTCAACTAAAGAACCGCATGGATGACCTCATCGAACACCACAGGACTAGTGGGGAAATACACGCAAAAGGGGATGGTGAGAAATGACATTTACACTTTTGGCAACAGATGCTGACAACATTCGACAGGTCATCATAGCCTTGGCTAAATTATCTATAGTCCTAGTTTTGGTTATCATTGCGATATCTGTCGTCCGCTGGGCTTTCACGTATGACCGGCGTGTGATGGAAAAAAGGACTCAATATTTCGAATGGTGCGACAAGGTTGTCAGTGACCCGAATCCGGACAGAGAAGAGTTACTCAAAATCACCAAACTCCGCGGACTAGCGTCACCAACCTTTCACCAAGCTGTGCAGGAAAAATTAGAAAGCTATGGGCATACAACGAATACAACGAACACCATCGAAGCAACCATGTCTCCGGTCCAGTTGTATGAGATAGGTCATCCACTTTGGACGACAGGTCTTAGTATAAACGCGATACGCAGATTTCTCATGCTTCACCGACTTGCCAACAAGGAAAATGTAAATCCTCATGACTATCTTGAGGCCTATGTTGCTGATGTCCGTGCTGGTGAAACGGCTAGAGTCGCATACGACAAACAAGAAGCCGAGTTAAAATAGAAAGGAAAACATGGTAAAGCAACCTATTTTCACCTTGCGTGAATTCCACAAACGATTGGAAAATGGTGAACAATTCGACCTCGAGCCTTATTTTTCACCAACCGTGTCCAGTCGATATCGAGAAATCATGGTCTGGTTTGGGGTTGGGATTGAGCGACTAGTTGACACAACAGAAGACGTCGTGCAGTGCACTTTGGTCGACAAGGGCTACGCAGAAGAGCGATACGAAGAATGGGCTAAGAACGGAAGCCGAAAGATTCGGGAGCGATTAGCTGAATACGGTAAATGCCCAGACATCCTCATCCATGATACTTCTGCAGCTATTCGAGCAACAGTAGTTCACAAACATCCTGGCCACGCTCAGTACCTAAAAATCAATAATGACCAAGAATGGCTCGCTGTCTATCAAATACTGAACGGTCAAGTAAATCCCGAACCGGAACTTCTGAAGCGATTTCTTACCCTACCGGTTCCCACAACCCTCAGCTCCTTCACCATTAAAGGTCTGAGATATAAGGCATCCACACTTAACTTATCCTTGACCCTCTTAGATAAGAGTATGACACCTTGGCAGCACTATCAAAACGGTAATCCCCTATGGTCTACACAGTTGACAGGAAATCAAGTTAATACCGTTCTGGGTGCACTAAAAGGAAAAGATATCAGTGAAGCAGCCTTTGTGAACGCTTATACGGAAGTCATTCAGAAAAACAAGTAGACCCTGACCTGGGTCGAGGAGAAGACATGACTGACATTGATACACTAATTAGAAACCACGAATGGCGCGACGTCAATCTGCACCTTCGGAAAGGTGAATACAAAGAGCGTTATGCAGAGTGGGCGAAACGTGGTTGTTATGAGCTACGAAAGCTCTTAGCCTACAATGGACATTGTCCGGAAATACTGATTCATGACAAATCAGAGAGCATACGATTGATGGTCGCTGAGAAATACCCGAAGTATTATCATCAACTGATACAACACCCAACGGAAAAAGAACTAAGAAGGATTCTCGCCCATTTGCTGTCGCAGGTCGAGATGGACAAAACCTTGTTTCAAAAATTTTTGGACATCATTGAAAAAAACCGGTGGGGCTGGCAACCTATGCAACGACTACTACAAGCACTGAAGCGCAAAAGTGCCTATCAACCTCATGACAACGGTGTCATCGAGCGAACAATGACGCCTATGCAACTATACGCAATCGGTAACGAGGCGTGGATTACCAAACTTTCAGGGACAGCTGTTTACAACGTCGCCCGTGCAGAAAAAAAGTTAGAGCAAAGCGGACTTTCAGAGCATGCGGTGGAACTTTTTCCACAAGTCGCCATCGATGAGTCGCATGAAGCAACTATGGCAATTCTAGCCTTTATCGACTCTAAAAACCAAAGGCCCACCTACGTGGACCGCTAAAATGGGGTTTCACCCCATACCCAAAATTCATCGCGAAACAACACATCACGGAGGAAAAACATGAATTTCACAAATTTAGGCGGAAATATTTTCAACTTGGACAATATCGTCATGGTGGAAGAATACAACAGTACAGGAAAAGGTTTGGTGCACTGTATGGACGGGCATGCCTACACGATTAGCGAATCCGAATACAAAGCACTGGTTGAGCTCTTAGGCGAAACCCGCCCCTACTAGAAAGGTTTGAAAAAAATGCCAACATACGCACATATACAAACAGACCAGACAGACGCATGGTATCGAGTCTTACGATTCACCGATTTGGAAAATCCAACCGTTGCACACGAAACTTACACATATTTGGACGACTTAGCAGACATGCATCGCACAGCGCTAATGCAAAGACTATGGAATTTGCCTGATTTGGCGACAAGCATGCTCGCCGACATGAAACACCCGCAAGAGACGCTCGAGGAAAAAGGAACTCTCTATGTCAACAAAGTAGGTGGTTTCTACCCTGACCCCGCAGAACAAGATATTGTGGAGGTTGTGGAGTGCCCGCAAAGACCGAGAGCAACGGGTGAAGGTTTCACAGGATGGCTCACCTCAGAGGGACGTTTCTTTGAGAGCATTTATGGGACACATGACCAAATTGCATGGAATAACGACATCGCGGATGACGAGGGAGCCATTTATTTGGCGTGTGCGACATCGCCCATCACAAATGAAGTGACAGATCTCATCACAAAGGGCCTACACAAGCCAACAGAAAAGCAACTTCAATGGTTTGACACCTACGGGGAACAGCTGTCAGTAAACCAACAAGCAGAACTTAAAACATGGAAAGGAAAATAAATGAGACAACTCGCTAAAGAACTAGCAAACAATCCACACGCACCGATTGCCTGGGGTATTCTTGGAATCGTCCTCATCATCGGGGCCTACGCAATATGGGCAGCCATCAAAGGTAAGGCGACGCACTATTTGATTGCACAAATTGTCCTCTCATCGGTTTCACTCATCTTCATGGTTTATGCGATCTTCATGACAGCCAAGCAACACAGCATCGTAGAGGAATCACTAAAGCATTACACCATCACAAAGCAAGGAAACAAACTTCACTTCGAGAGTCACTCAGACTATCTGAAGTCAGCCGATATTCCTATCACGCGAACAGGCGATGATTATTATCTGGTTCAATACGAAGACGTCGAAGCGGTTGTGTGGAAGAAAGACCTAGCCCATAACGAGGTGTCAAAATGACTTTGTGTGAAGACTTACCAACGCTCGGTGACTTTGTTATTTTGTTCCTTTCATTGGTAGTTGTCGTAGTGTTGATTGCGATTTGTTCCGATTAACTGTTGACGAGGATAGCGATATCTGATATAATCAAGATAGTAGACATCATCGAAGGTGCAGAAATGCATAACTAGATGGTCTTTTTTTTGTTTAACTAGAAAGGAAAAAGATGGACTACCAAACCTTCAAGGAAACAATCGTTGAGGAACTGATTCATTACCCGAAGAAATTAATTTTTAAAACTGGATGGCTAGCTGATGACCCCAACAAAGAACATTGGAAGCGGTTAGCGCTAGAAGGCGACTACCCAGAAGCGATCTACGCTACTAGCAACCACACCCTCCTTAGTTTGTTGATTGGTGAGGGACACGGCCAAGAACATTATGTCGATTGGGCGAGAAACGGGGGCTTTGCCGTCAAAAGTGCCTTAATTCGCCATGGTCACTGTTTAGACCAGCTAGTCAGGGATCCCGAACCCATCATCGGAGTGAGGGTGGTAGAGCAAGAGCCAGAACGAATTCACCAATTGCTTGACGTGCACTCGTGGTACCGTGTGTGTCGAGTTATTGGCTGTAAAAAGAACCCGCCGTACCCTATGGTGAAGGGATTTCTAGAACGAATTCCAGGTGAACCCATGGAACAATGGTATGCCATGTGCGTAGAAGGTCTTCGTCTGAAACTAAAAGATTGGGAAAAATATCAAAGTGAGCCTCAAGCGACGCTCTTTGAGCACACAATGACGCTGGCACAACTGTATGAGACAGGGAATGTGACATGGGTTCGAAACCTACGGGCTGACCGAATTGCAAACGTACTCAACGCAGAACAAGTGTTGCGGGGTAAAGAACACGTACTCCCACTCTTTAATGAACTACTCGCCACGAAACATTTTGACGACGCTCACATGACAGCCATCAACCGCAAAAAAGAACTTGCGAATTAGCAAGTTCTAAGGAGAAAAAAAACATGAACGAACTTTTAAACGAATATGTCGACATGACATACAGTGAATATGAGTTGCATATACAGGGTATAGTCGATAGCATTACAAAAGGCGAGAAACAAGACCAGTACAAAAACTGGGCAAAACACCCTGACGTATCGGTACGAGAGGCTTTAGTAGTGAACGGATACGAGCTCGATACCCTTATCCATGACCCCTTGTCGAGTATTCGAATGGAAGTGGTACGCAAGGACCCAACCTACATTAAAGAGGCTCTCAATTACAAATTGAGCGCCACAGATTGGCAAACGGTCTATCAAAAATTGGTCAAGACGATAGATCCTGACCCCGAAGTTCTTATTGCCTTTATGGCACTAGGTATACCCGCGAATTTGACAGAATACGAAAGCACTTTCTACACTACATTTGAAATATTTCGCTTACAAATTGAAGGGATTCACTATAAGCAGACCACACTTGAGCGCACCATGACGACCAAACAACGCTACCTTCAAAAGCATCCGACTTGGACACGAGGTTTGAGCGCAAGAGCCATCCGCCAAGTGTTTAACACTGAATCCGACTTATGTGAACACGGATTGACCCACAAAATCAGTGACATATTTGATGACGTCATAGCGAACGGTCACGGCTGTACGATGCAGAAAAGATGGCAACTCGTGAACGAAATCGTCAGCAGATATGGAAAGGAAAAAATGAATGAACAAGAAACTTAAAACAGTTAGACAGCTCTTTAACCAATATGGAAACGACCAAGAACTGGACTTTTTGACCTTAGTGTATGACCGCGATACGGAACGTATGATGGCGGAATACAATATCAACGACTATAGTGATGATTTGGCAGAAGGTTTCACGCAGGCTATGGAAAAAACGCTCGCGACGCTTACGAAGAGACACTACCAACGGTTGAAGAACATGCGCAAGAGACGGCTCATCAACTGCTACGAGGCGATGTGACCATGGAAGAGGTTGAAGCTGACTTGCGAGAAGCAGAAACTGGTGACTACGTTACACATTCGCAACTGGAACAATTTCGGCATCTTGTGCGCTATTATTACAACCAATTACTGGACGATCTGAATGGGCAAGGTGCTGAATATCATGGGTAAATATTTCAGCATGTATAAATGGGCTAAACGAAAGCTTGGCATTAATCCACGAGCTGAAAATAAAGAACCAAAAACCACATCCGAGGAACAACCACCAAAACCGAAAACGCTGCCCGACGATGTATGGAAAATCATCCTGAACATCCTACTTTCCGAGCCAAATGTGACAAAGGACGTACTAAACGCGTTCCTAAACCTCGAAATCCCAGAAGAAGTGGACATATACTACGACATCAAAACGAACCAAAACCTCAAACTCTTGGAATTGAAGCGAATGAGCGTCATTCAACCATTGTCAACACTCGAGAAAACCATGACCCGGGAACAATTGTACAAACAGGGAAATCCCAGATGGGCACACGACATCAGTGCTCAAGCTATTGGACGCGTGCGTGAAGCTCGTGAAAAATTGGACGAAGTCCATCTTGGTGAACGCGTGGTTGATATCTTAGACCTGTTAATTGGTCCATCTGGACGGGGTTGCTCCTATAGTGACTTGTGTGAAATAGTAGGTGATTTGAAACTTGCATATCACAAACGAAAAACCCATACTTAGTATGGGTATTTTTTTTGCAAAATGACCTTTCGTATACACGAAAGGCCTAAAATGGGGCAAAGCCCCATACCCCTACTTTATTTCGAAAATATTGTGAGGTAGAAAATCATGAAATACGGAACATTTTTACAAAAGTTGGAAAAAGGACTTATCACAGACCTCAAACCCTTTCTTACTGACGGAACTGCCGCGTTTCGTGAAGAAATTGCTCGCAGAGGGCTCTATATCGAGGAATTGGTTGCCAAAAACGAACCGACAGTTCTCGTCAGCCTCATTCGTCATGGACATGCACAACAATACTACGACGAATGGAAAACCTACCCTGACAAACGTGTGCGTGAGGAATTAGCACGAACTGGTCACTACCCGGAAGAATTAATCAAGGACTCAGACAGTGACGTAAGAGCGGCTGTTATTCGAGCAAACCCAGAAAAAATGCGTATGGGTCTCGGAAAAAGCGACGCGGAGTGGGCCGCTGCTAAACGCATCGTGATAACAAATCCAAACGTCACAGTCGCTGATATTGATGATTTTCTCGCCGCCCCTATACCCACATACGAACAAAAATGGCACCCACAGACATTGCCCGCTTATCAGGAAAAACGAAACTGTATTCTTCATCCCGAAGCTACCATACTTGAAAAAACCCTGAGTCCCTATGACTTGTACAAAATGGGAAATGCTCTATGGGTTACTGGGTTGACGATCCAACAAATCATCACCATGTATGATATGCGCAGTATATTAGAACATGCGGGTATTCCTATAGCGTTTGACCACTTATTTGACCAACTCATAGCTACATCACAAGACATTTGGAAGGCAAGAAATGTTGTGAAAGAAGCCTATCCCGGTATCCCCATGAGGGTATAGTAAACGACCTTTCGTATACACGAAAGGCCTAAAATGGGGCTTTACCCCATACCCCTATTTTTTTCCGAAAACAAAACAGCGAGGTATCAAACATGAAAAACAACATTCGAACATATTACACGTACACAACTCGGTGAAAACATTGCTGTCGGTGAATACAGCAGCATCAAAACTGTAGCTGTTCCCGGTGTTTACCATGTGTATAACGTGACCATCAATGACAGTGACGAATATGCTTTCATGTTTGTGCACGAAAAAGAAACATCAAACATGGACAATTTATTGTCAACACTCGATATCGAAAGTATCGGTGGCGTCGACGGTGGAACCTACGGTATCATCAACGATACGGGTAAATTTTCGTTTGATGAATGGTTCGACCGCGCAGGTGAACAAAATCAAACTGACGGATATGTCGGCTACACCAACCACGGTGATGGTGAATTTGTGTTGTATACCAACAGCGAACATTCGGTCTTTCTTCTCGACGATGAAGACGTTTATGAACAAGCGTTGCTTAACGAAACCACGTATATTTATGATGACGAAACAGACTACTACGAATATTCATGGCCAGAAGGTCGCGTAGAAGTCACCTATTATGTGAACGATGATGAATTCGAACGGACTGTTTCTGTCCCTAAAGGTGCACGCAGTATCGATACCATCATCAAAACTATTGCCGAATTGAGTGTGGAAGCACACAGCTAAGACGGAGGGTTTTCTCCGTCTTTTTCTATTTGTGAAATGAGGTAAAATTATGGACAACAAGGACATTAAATTATTTTTCGAACAACCAATGACATCAGCCATCACGATTGATTTTCATAAAACCTTGAAGCCATACGACGAAATCTGTGACTCGTCAGAATACAAACAAATGACTGACAATGTGAAACAATCTACTCGTTGGCTAGGTATCTACATACACGAGCACCAAGTGAATCGGTGCCCACGTATCGTCATATCAGTTACAAACGTCGATGGAACTTATTACGCGTTTCGATATTCCATGCTTAAAGTGGACAGCTTCACGCACCAAGGCACTGATGTGAAACAGGTAAAAACCGAAGATGACCTCGTCGAACTGATCGTCAAGTGGTCATCAAATGCTGACGATGAACAACGGAAACGCATGATTCATTTCAATTAATGCGTTTCCGAGGAAACACTCGGAGGAAAAACATGCAGAACGATTGGTTATTGGCGACGTTTAAAGCAAAATTGGCAAAAGGTGAAATCCATGACTTTAAACCGTGGATGGAAAATGGACCAAAAGGAATTCGATACGTCATGGCAAAAAACGGTATCGAAATTGAGGAACTGCTCAAGGATGATGACTATGGAATCATTCTTCGGCTCATCGAACATGGCTATGCGAAAGAGCATTGGGAAAGTTGGAAGGAACATCCATACGGCGCCGTTCGCATAAGCCTGGCACTAAAAGGCTTATGGCCTGAGCACTATCTCAATGACCCGGATGAACATGTCCGATCATGTGTCATCATCAGTCATCCCGAACACGCTCTTCAAGGTCTTGAGCGAAGTTCCGCCGAATGGGACGCTGCTGAAGACGTCATTCGTCATGACCCTAATGTCTCACTTGAGACCGTGGAGACCTTCATCCGCACACAAGACCACCGGGTCTATGCACGTGACGCATATCGCATGAAGGCTGAAGTCCTCAAAATTGAGGATATCAGTACACTGGAACGAACCATGAGTGTGAAAGCACTCTATGATGCAGGCAATCCTTTATGGGCACGCAGTCTCAGCATCCAAGCTATCGACAACATTCTTGATGCCGAAAAAGAACTACGAGAAATTGACCGGATGGACATTATGGACGAATACTTCGATGACTTCTTGCGAGCTTATGGAAGTATCGAGGTTGAACAAATTATTCGATACGCAAAGAACAAACAAAAGGATTAGGTTATCCTAAGCCTTTATTTTTTTGCGGTTTTTAGTGTGTTAGTTCCTCTGTTGACATTTCACATCCCCAAAATCTTTAAGTGCTTCAATTCGGACAGGATATGATTTCCGATTTGTTGAACTTCATCCGTCATACGATATTTATTCGTAATTTTATTTCTAACCATTTAGTCCCTTCCCATTGTTCCTTTCGTTATTGTTGTAGTTCGTCCACTTGCACCAGGTCATTCACGGATGTTTGCAAGTTATAGTCGGCCAAGTCTAGTCCTTTTTGTACCTTATTGTAAGTGTCCCTGATAATACTTGACTGATAGTTCACGCTCAGTGTTGTGCGTGGGATTTCGCGCAGTTGGTCGGCTGAAGCGTTCTGATAACATGGGACACCTCGCTCCATAATTTTAACCGCGGTTCGCCCCCAACTATCCGCTAATTGGCTAATAGCCTCGTCGTTTGAATCTTTCGAGTTGCGCACGTCCCATAGTACTTTAGTCCGTGTTTCTGTCGGGTCTTTGACTAGTGCATAGACATCTTTCTTGGCAAAGAATGGCTGTTTTGGTTTTTCGGATATCGGTTCTTGTTCGATGATTTCGTCCTGTTCAAAGAGGTCCTCCCGTTTCATGCCATCTTCTTGTTCAAGTTCTTGACCGTTGAGTGAACGCTTGATGTCTGGATAGCTTCGATCCTCCAAATCTTTCATTTCTGCTTTGAAGTCAACGTAGTCCATATCGCGATAACGGTCTAAGTTGTTTAGAATGAGCTGGGTGAATTCAGACACACTGATGGGATAATAGCTACTATCCTCGAACTCAACAGCAAAACTCCGGTCATCCTCAGCCTCAAACCGAATATCTTGCAAATAATTTTGCCCAATATCACAAGTATCGCAATATCCTGATTGATAGGTTTCTGTCACCGCAAGATTGATGATATTGGTATCATTTAACGGAATAAAAATCGTATTATCTGTTTTCATGGAACGTTCCTTTCTGTTTATACTTTTATTATATCACAAAAGAGCACCATGCGGACATTTTTGGATTTCCCCATGGTAGTGAGGCCTTTTTGTTAGCAGTCTTTTCACATACGTGAAAAGACTAAATGGGGCTACGCCCCACTCCCCAATTTCTTTATGAAATACAACTATTTGAAAGAGGTGGGTACGTGAATCGAGGAGAATTTGCAGAAAAACTGCGAACTGGAAAAATTACCGACTATACAAAATACATCAAAGGTGACAAGGCCGGTTACAAGGGTTTTCGGGAAGAACTAGCTCGCCAAGGTATTTGTGTAGAACAGTTGATTGAACGGGGTGAACCGGGTGTTAAACAAAGGCTGATTGAAAACGGGTACGCGAAAGAGTATTACGAAAAGTGGGCAAACGAAGGTGACCCAAATGTGTCACAAACATTAGTCGCATATGGATATTGCCTCGATATTTTGTCAGAAAGTACGAACGAAAAAGTACAACTTGCGTTTATTCATACAGAACAGGCAAAACATAAATGGACTGAATGGGCAAAAACAGCTAGCTACAAAGTCCGATGGGCCCTGAGGCGGAACGATGAATGTGCCGAAATACTCGCGAATGACCCAACTGACGAAATACGGTCTGATGTGGTGACAAGAAATCCACAATATCTCAGTTGTCTCGTTGGAAAAAAGGGATATGACACCTTTAAGGCTATCCAAAAAGTGCTAGCCTCACAACCAATGCCCGAGCAAAAAGCCTATGACTACTATATGAAATTCCGCCAGCAATTCGACTCGACCAACAAGCGCTTCATCAACGAATTGGACGACGCCTTGGTTGAAAAATATAAAGCCATAAGTGTGCCTATAACACCTCTCACCGCAACTATGACCTGGGAACAATTGCGAGAAATTGGAAATCCACGTTGGATGGTTAGTAAATCAGCCAATGAAATCATTGCATTACAAAACAACTAGAAAGTAGGAAATAACATGAAAGAAAACAAACGATACGAAGTGGAAGGATACGAATTCACAGACGCGGAGTTTGCCATGAAAGTTGAGCCAATTTTAAAGGCTTATCCAGAACTTGCATTTGAGGCTAACGGTAACGAATTGGTATTGCCATTTGGTGACGGTGCCAAAATTTTTATGTCGAATCGGAATGAACTAGAAATCCAAGTAGTGGATTATAATCCGAGCATGACAAGCCGCGAAGTGTTCGAGCTTGCGGAACAAGGCATTCTTTGGGAAGTGTACCGTGGCGTGCAATACTTCACACGTAAAGAACCGTCCAACAATGACCTTGATAGCTTTGCATTCTTGTACGAATTCAGCAAAACCTTAATGGATTAACGTTCTACCGGAATAGCCTTAGGGTTTTCTGATATCACTTTGTAACAACTAGAAAGGAACAGATATGTTAACCATTTACACCGGACATCACCTCGAAAAAGTGATACCCAACGTTAACCTGGAACCGTCATCGTTAGACGCGCCAGAAACAACTATTCGAAAAGCAACTAACGTTTTTGAACAAGCAAAAGCAACGTCCATTATCGTTCGAACCAATGACATTCTTTTCCTTGACGTCATCAAGGCGTTAGCCATGGAAAATGATATGCTCGACACAGTCACCATCATCCATATGCACAAAGACAATACAAACCATCGGCTAACGTTCAACGAAGACGGTAATATGGAAAGTCCGTGTGATTATCACATGCCTTTGTTACAAATCAGTAACCGCTTCTACAAAGCATTGTACGAAAAGCGTCGTAAAAACAATTAACAAAGAAAGGGAAAAAGCGCGAATGACCATCCAATCACTATCGAAGCAGGCAGCTTCAAAATATAAACCAGAACGCCCGACGCTTCTCATCTCTATCCAGGATGGTGACAAGCAGGAATTACCCTTCAAACAAAGAACCAACCACATCACCCGCAAACGTTATGTGGACTGCTTGTTTTTGTATTTTGATGATGTGGAACCTGACACTATCCCCGGGCAACCAACCATGCCTTTTGCTTTTAGTGATGTTGACGCAAAAGCTATCATCAACTTCTTGAGACGGCATTATCAAGCAGGTGATTTCTCAGACATCATTGTTCATTGTCAAGCAGGCGTTTCACGAAGCCACGCGGTAGCTCTGTTTATTGCAAAATATTTTGCAAAAGATGACGCAGAGTATGAACGGTTACTACACCAAGAAAACAAGGTTTTCGGTGGTAACCACTATGTATACAACAAGCTCATTGAGAATTTAGAAAGGAACGAGCACCGTTCTAGCACCCGTTTTCAATAGCAAAATTGACATACATAGGCAGACCTGATATACTTATTATGAGGTAAAAACCTTAATAAATAAGAAAGGTTAGAATCATGAGGTTAAACGTTCAAGTTCGGCTATACCCAAACAAGACCATGAAAACAATTCTTGATTCCTTGTGTAATTACCGACGTTACTGTTGGAACCAAGGTCTTGAGCTTTGGAATACCTTGTATGAATCGCGCTTGATTGGCCTACCCGTTGAACTTCGTGCTAAAATCAAAGCATCGTTAACGGATAAAACCATCGAGTTTTCTGAGGAAGAACAAGCCCTGAGAGCTCTATTTCCTGCACCCACCGAACGTGTGGTGCGAGATGAATTGGTAGCTCAAAAAGCTGATTGGCAATTCGAGCTTTCTGCACGAGCTTTGCAACAGGCTATCAAAGATTTAGCAACTGCTTGGAATCTCTTTTTCAACAACCAAAAGACAGCCAATAAACCTAGTTTTCAAAGTCGTAAGAAACCCAAACAAGGTTTCAAAACGGACCGTGCTCGGATTATCAACGGTCGTTTAGTGCTCGATAAACCGCACGCTCACAAGGGGGAGTGGTCGAGCATCCGTTTTAAAGGGGCCAATATCCCTGACGGGAAACTCAAGCTTTGTGCGGTTACGCGTACCAAAGGGAAATAT
>ERZ772906.30-NODE-30-length-75884-cov-4.978966_pt1 | contig 75884 bp, 72 predicted proteins | sample MGYA00511338_ERZ772906 | MGnify/ENA primary metagenome ERZ772906 (study PRJEB29015, sample SAMEA2738076) | human oral metagenome | biome: human oral; feature: human-associated habitat; material: saliva | place: China | collected 2212 ... | reverse complement strand
AGTCTTTTCTATCTCACTTTTACTGTGTATTTTATTAGAATTCTTGTTTACATTTGTGATGAGAGAAAAGAGTGGGGATACTGGAGTCATCATCACTTTATCGTCTTCAACAGTTTTTCTTCCATTATTTTTTATTGCAGTGGATTTGTTTGTATGGGGAGAAGACTTTGTATCCAGAACGATTAATACACAAATTATTAAAGCCAGCAGTCGTTTGTCCTTATTTATTTATAAAGTTGTGACGACGGTTCTATATTCAACAGCGCATTTATTCGTTGCTTATTTATCTGTAGCAGTATTTAGAGGAATTTTTGCAGATAGTGTTTCTCTATCGACAGTGTGGAATATGGCAGTATATCAATATCCTTATTATTTATGTATTATGTTCCTGTCTATTTTCATTTTTAACTATGTAGATAAGGTTAGTTATGCGCAATTAATTTATATAGTGATTGTAATTTTATTTGATAATTTAATGAGTTTTTCGATGGAAAATGTGATTGATCCTGAATTATTAAATCACTTTTTACTTTTTAACCAATTAAAGGCTATTTCAGGTAGTGGTGACTTTTTAACGCCATCTGTAATGATTGCTCTCATTTTTAGTGTCTTATACTTTATTTTTAGTTATTATTTATTTAGTGAACGAGAATTTAAATAAGGAGAAAGCTTATGAAGAAAATTTTACCATTTATCGTTTTTTTCCTAGTCATCGTAGCTTTTGCATTTTATATGACTTATAGCAACGCAAAAACAGATTTTGATTTTATACAAACTTGGGAATTACAAGAAAATGCGAAACAAAAAGTAGAAATTTATGGAACAGAGCAAAATGTGGAATTGTCTATTGTAGAAACTTCAAATCCTCAAACAAAAGTAACTGTATCAGGAAAAATTTCAAAAACTTCTGTAAATACGATTAAAGATACAAAATCAAACGAAGAAGGATTGTATATTCCAATTTCAAAACATGGATTTAGATTATATACTTCTCAATTTGGAAAAGATACATTAAAAATTACGGTTGAATTAGGTAAAAATGCTGACCCTTATGAAGTATTTTTAGATACTGTTAGTGGAGAAGTAAAAGTAAATGTTCCTCAAACATTTGATGGAAAATACGACATCATGTTGAATAATGGAGCTAAATTAACAGAAAAACCTGAAACAAAAGAAACAAGTTCAAGTATCATTAAAGTGGATGCTTATACGGATGTAACGATAGTAAAAGGAAAATAAACAAAGTGAAAGAGCCTTTCGAAGAGAAAAGAAAGGCTCTTTTTTTAGGAACGTTTCTATTTTTACTTTAATTTTTTAATGCACCTTTTTCAAATACTCCCTTGTGTATTTATTGTTTTGCCTCTTTGTGCTATAATCATCAAGGAATATCTGAATAAAAGAGGATTTTTAAATGAAAAAATTAACAATAGAAGAAGTCAAAGAAAGAGAATTAGCCATTCTTTTAGCAGTTGATGAGTTTTGTAAGAAGGAAAAACTTCATTATTTTCTAAATTATGGAACATTAATTGGTGCTATTCGTCATAAAGGATTTATTCCATGGGATGATGATATTGATATTATGATGCCAAGAAAAGATTATGAACGCTTTAAACGTGAATTTTCTTCATCTCAATATGATATTTTCTCTTTAGAGACTAATAAAGAGTATTTTAATAATTTTATCAAAGTTGTAGATAATCAGACGGTTATAACAGACAACCGAAATCGAAAAACTTATTCGAGTGGAATTTTTATCGATATTTTCCCTTATGATCGAATAGATGATTTGAAAGCAGTAGATAAAACTTATCAATTAGAAAGTTTCAAACTGTTATCGTTTAGTAAACATAAAAATATTGTATATAAAGATAGCTTAGTTAAGGATTTGATTCGTACTTTTTTCTGGGCAGTTTTATCACCTATTTCACCTAGATTTTTTGCTTATAAAATTGATGAAGTTATTCAGGAGTATACTAGGTCAAATGGAAAATATGAATGTTTATTAGGTTCTAAATTAAAAGAACAAGAAGTATTTGAAGCAGGGATTTTCGATGATGTCATTGATGGAGAATTCGAAGGACATGTATTGCCAATTCCGAAAGAATATGACCGATTATTAACACAATATTATGGAGATTATTTAACATTACCTCCAACGGAGAAACAGACAAATCCACATGAATTGGATGTTTATCTAAAAGAAGAGGAGTAGCATAATGCCAAATTATTTAACAAAAGAAGAATTAAAGCAAACGCAACTAGATATTTTAAAATATATTGATCGTATTTGTAAGGAAAATGATATTCGTTATTTCGTTAGTTATGGAACATTATTAGGAGCTGTTCGTCATAAAGGGTTTATTCCATGGGATGATGATATTGATATTTCTATGTATCGTTCTGAATATGATAAATTTATTCAAGCAGTTGAAAAAGATCAACACCCTTATTATAAAATTTTAAGTAAGGAAACATCTGATTGGTATTTTCAAAATTTCTTAGTAGTGATAGATACACGAACAGTTGTAGAAGATCATATTAAAGTAGAACGTCACGATACAAGTGTTTTCGTAGATGTCTTTCCAATTGAACGTTATGATGATATTAAATTAATCGATAAGGCTCATTTAATGGCAACTTTACGAATGATTGCATACATTAAATTACAATATGTTCAATATGGAGATAGTGCTATTAAAGATATTTGCCGTAAAATCATGTGGTATGCGCTAAGAATCGTAAATCCACGTTGGTTTGGAAATCGTATCGATGCCTTAATTAAAAAATATCGTAAAGAAGATGGACAATATGAAGGTCTTGTTGGTTGCGGCAAAGATGGTCGAAAAGAAGCATTCCCTCGTGGAACTTTTGAAGAATTGATTGAATTACCATTTGAAGATATGATGGTTCCTGCACCAAAAGAGTATGATGTATTTCTTTCTCAATTTTATGGGGACTATATGACGGTTCCTTCTCAAGAAGAAATTGATTATAAGAGTCATTTATTGCAAGCTTATCGTAAAGATGAACAATAAAGGAGTTAAGTCTAAAAGAGGTTGGACGCTTATCCAGCCTTCTTTTTATGTCTATTGAAGTGTCGTATTAGAAGGATTGTAAGGACAAAAACTTCTCAATTCTTATGAATTGTTTAATATCTAGGATATTTGTTTCTATCTTTGCATGAATTTGCTATACTATCTCCAGTAAAATGAGGTGAATTATGAAAAATATTAAAGTAAATGCTATCGCAAACCTTTTAATGCGAGTATTAAATATTGTTTTTCCACTAATTACAGGTCCCTATATTGCCAGAATTTTAAATAAAACAGAGTATGGGTATTTTAATATTACGAATACTTTCATCGGTTTATTTATCCCTTTTGCAACTTTAGGAATTTATAATTATGGAATTCGAGCCATTAGTAAGGCAAAGGAAAATAAGCAAGAGATAAATCGAATCTTTTCATTACTCTTTTATATTTCCTTATTTTGTACGGTTATTACAACAATTGTTTATTTTATTATCACATTCCAAATGGAAGGTGCTCCCGTATTTAAAACATTGTATTACATTATGGCGATACAAGTATTTGCACAGTTTTTAAATATTGAATGGATGAATGAAGCATTTGAAAATTACACGTTTATTTTGTATAAGACTTTATTTATTCGAATCTTTATGCTTGTTTCTATTTTTACATTTGTAAAAACAGAGCATGATATTGTGCCGTATGCCTTTTTAATGTCTATTGCGACACTGTTAAATTATTTAGCTAGTTTCTTTTGGATTAAGAAAGAAGTCCATTTTGTTGGCGTTCAATGGAAAGATGTAAAAGCTGTTATTCAGCCATTAATTGCCATCCTTTTATTAGCCAATGCAGGCATGCTTTATACGTATTTAGACCGAATCTTCTTATCAAGAATTGCTTTACCAGAATATGTATCATATTACACGATTGCTCAAACATTAGTATTTTCTATTTCTGGAGTCATTAGTGGGGCGGTAAGTGTTAGTATTCCACGTCTTGGCTATTATTTAGGAATTAATGATAAGAAAGCCTATGATGATTTAGTCAATAAGGGCGGAAGAATTTTTATGTTCTGTATCACGCCTTTAAATTTTGGATTAGCCATTTTAGCTAGTCATGCGACTGTATTATATGCAGGGGAGCAATATTTAGATGCTAGTTTTAGTGTGTTCCTATTTGCCCTTCGTTCTATTCCATGGGCAATGGCATTAATTTTAGAAAATCAAATTATATTTGTTCAAGGGTATGAAAATAAACTAACGATGTTCTACTTTATTGGTGGAGGATTAAACTTAGTGTTAAACTCTATTCTAGCTGCTGTCGGTATTACAAAACCAGAATGGTATATTTTAACAACGATTGTTGCAGAATTATTAGTCATTGCATTAGATATTTTATTAATTAACAATAATAAGTTAATCGATTTAAGAAAATTATTTATTCATGCGGGTAAATACGTTCTTTATTCATCAGGATTCTTCATTATTTATGGATTAGTTGAATGGATTCATCCAGTTCCAATGATTGTTAATGGAGCTCTATTATTAAATATTCTTATGATTATTGTGATTTGTGTAATATATTATGTTGGTTTATTGGCATTAGTGAAAGATGAAATATTTTATGACGTTATTAATGCTATAAAAGGTAAAGTACTTAAAAAGGGGTAGAAGATGAACGAATTGATTAGTGTCATTGTACCAGTGTACAATGTAGAAAAATATTTAAGAAAAGCTGTTCAATCCATTCAAAATCAAACGTATAAACATTTAGAAATTATGTTAATTAATGATGGTTCAACAGATTCGAGTGGTAATATTTGTGATGAATTAGCAAACTCAGATTCACGGATTGTTGTTATTCATAAAAAAAATGGTGGTGTTTCTACTGCAAGAAATGAGGCACAGAAATTAGCTAAAGGGAATTATGTCATCTATGTTGATTCAGATGATTATATTCATGAAGAGATGATTCAATCTTTATATGAACAATTAATTGCAGAGAATGCGGATGTTTCAAGTTGTAGTGTCATGAATGTTTATCAAAATTCTCAAACTCCTCAATGTTCTGATGAAAATTTATATTTCGTTTACAATCAAGAGGAATTTTTAAGAGAATATTTAATTGGACAGAGAGTACAAGGAACACTTGGTAATAAATTAATTCGAAAAAAAATTACTGATCAGTTAGAGTTTCCAGTTGGAAAAATTTATGAAGATGCCTATTATCATCTACAACTTGTGCAAGTTGCAAAGAAATATGTCGTTCATACGAAACCTTATTACTATTACTATCATCGTAATCAAAGTTTAACGACAAATCCTTATCATGAAAGAGATTTAGTATATTTAGATGTTTATCAAAAATTTTATGATTTGGTGCAACAACAGTATCCAAGAATAATAAATGAAGCATTCTTCCGTTTATCATATGCTTATTTTTATATTTTTGATAAAATGCTATTAGAAAGTGATTTTGAGAAAATAAATCAATTTAAACTGGTTAGGGACTATCTAAAGAAAAATGCTATTCAAATTGCTAAAAATACTATTTTCCAAAAGGGAAGAAGAATTGCTGCCTTAGCACTAAAAATAAATGTTCATTTATACCGAAAATTGATGTTGGCGAATATGGAAAAGAATAAGAAAAATCATGATTAATGATGAAGTGAAGACTTTTGCACTTGCAAAAGTCTTTTTTATATATTAAAACGTTCAAAATTAAAAAAACATTAGAAAGATTAATAAAGGTTAAAAATATAATTGACAAATATTAAAATAATGATATTCTATAGTCAATATCTAACGATATACAAAAAAGAGTGGGGGTTATTCTATGCAAAATTTGATAACAAAAGAACAGAAATTAAAGATGATTCCATGGTTATTGATTGGTATTGTTGGGAGCTTATTGACTTTAGGTATTCCTTATTTAGTACAGTCATTATTAGATAATAGAGAAGGGCAAAATATTTTTCAAAATGTTATGCTCATTGTTGCACTTCTGTTTATGCAGTTTGTATTATCTTTTAGTGCTCATTATGGACTATTAAAAATCGGGGAAAATATTGTACTTGATTTTCGTATGAAAGCTTATGAGACTGTCCTTCAAAATGAACAAGAAGCTCAAAAAAGAAGCGGAGAATCTGCTGGTGAAATTATTGAAGTGAGTAAAAAATTAAAAAACTTTATCGTTTTCCAATTGCCAACTTTTATTCAAAGTATTGTGACGATAGTAGGTATATTAATCTTTTTATTTATTTTAAATTGGAAATTATCTCTTGTCATTTTATTAGGAATTCCTTCAATCTTTTTATTCTTAAATCCAATGAGTAAACTGGTTTCTAATATTAGTCAATCTGAGCAAAAAGTCACCATCAAAGTGATTGGACAATTAGGAGAATATTTTAGAAATCGTACATTCTTTTTAGCGAATAATGCTACAGAACAAAGTAAACAAAAGATGAAAGAGTCATTTTTAGAATTATATCAACAATCTGTAAAATTAGGATTCTTTGAAGCATTGATGCAGCCTTTTTCATTATTTTTTATAACGATTGTATTAAGTTTCATTTTCTTATTTGGTGGTTTATTACTTTCTAGTGGTGAGATGACGATTGGAACATTTATTTCATTCTTAATTTACATCTTCATGTTATTAACACCTGCAAGTTCTGTCGGTAGTTTTTTAGGCGAATTATCTAAATTACAAGGATCAATGAGTGATATATTAGAATTGATTTGTAAACCAATTTCAGTTCCACAAAATACTGGAGAAGTGGTTGATTTATCAGATGCAACCATTCAATTGTCAGATGTTTCATTTGGTTATGAAGAAACAGAAGTATTGGCTCATATTTCAATGGAAATTCATTCTGGTTCAACTGTAGCAATTGTTGGTCCATCAGGTGCAGGAAAGAGTACATTATTAAGTCTTTTATTAGGAATGATACAACCAACTAATGGACAAGTTTCTATTGATTCTATCGATTTAACCGGAGTAAATCTCCAAGAGTATAGAAATCAAATTGGCTATCTTGCACAAAATGAAACATTATTAGCAGGAACAATTTTAGATAATTTAACGTGGGGATTGAAGGAAACGGTTAGCAAAGAAGCTATTAGTCAAGCTTTGAAAGATGCTGAAATCTATGATTTTGTAACTGCATTACCGCAAGGAATTCATACAAATGTATCAGAATTAGGGGATAATTTTTCAGGGGGACAACAGCAGCGATTGGCATTTGCTCGTATTTTATTAAGAAATCCAAAATTAATTTTCTTAGATGAAGCAACTTCTTCATTGGATAGTATTTTAGAACATAAGATTATTCAAACACTAGAAAATGAATATCGTCATCTAACAAAAGTCATGATTGCTCATCGACTATCAACGGTTCAAGATGCCACTCAAATTTATTTCCTAGAAGATGGAAAGATTACTGGAGTAGGTACTCATTCTGAATTATTAGAATCACATCCTCACTATCAAGAATTTGTAAAAAAACAAATGATTCATCAATAACGAGTAAAATATAAGGCTAGTGCAAATGGTGATGCTATTACATCTGCACTAGGCTTTTTTATCGTTTTCTTTCTATGACAAAGCAAATGGGTGGTTGGTTTTGTTGGTTGATAAATTGATATTGCAACACGGTCCATTCATGTTGGTCCAATGTTGGAAGAAACTTTTGTAATTGAGATAATTCTGTATCTCCACCCTCATGTCCCCAATAACATACTAAAACGATGCGACCGTCAATCGTTAATAGCTCCATAATGGATTCAATCGCACGAATGGTGGAGTCGGGAGTAGTAATAATTGATTTATCACTTCCTGGTAAATAGCCTAAATTGAAGATGGCAGCTTGAATTGGTTCTTGAATATAAGTGGATAAATTTGCATGGGAGTCACAAATGAGCTGAATATTTTCTTTCGTTTCTAAGGCTTGAATTTTTTCAGTAGTTCGTATCAGTGCTTCTTCTTGAATATCAAAAGCAAAGACTTTTCCGTCTTTCTGAACAAGCTTTGAGAGAAAAAATGTGTCATTTCCATTCCCCATAGTTGCATCTACTATACAGTCTCCTGGCTTGATACATTCTTGTAACATGGAATGGCTGAATTTTTGGGCATTTTGAATCATATTTAGAACTCCTTTACCAAATCTTTAACATTTATTACAAAAACTTTACGGTTGTTAAGAGTATACAACGAATGCAGTGTTCGTGCAACGTTCCCCTATGAATCAAAAAAGTTTCTCCTATAATGGATAGTGAATGAAGTAGGAGGTTAAGAAATGTTAGAGACTAGAAATGAACGAATTTTAAGAATAAAAAAAGAAAAACAATTACAAAAAGTACAAATGATGAATCAATCATTAAAAAGATCATTAATTGTAATGGGAACTACTGCATGTGTGGGATTATATGTTTCTCCAGTAGAACAATTGTTATCTGCTAATTTTAATGTGGTTGAAGCTTCAACTGCTGCGAGTCAATTTTTACGTAATATTATTCCAGCAGCTCAAAATGTAGCACGTGGAAAAGATATTTATGCTTCAGTCATGATTGCTCAAGCTGCTTTGGAATCTGGATGGGGAACAAGTACTTTGTCAAAAGCTCCAAATCATAATTTATTTGGGGTAAAAGGAAGCTATAATGGTCAATCTGTTAATATGCAAACTCTTGAAGATAGTGGTGGGCAAAATTATTATAGTATTCATGCGAATTTTAGAAAATATCCATCTTATCAAGAATCTTTAGAAGACTACGCTGATAAAATTGTCAACGGTATTTCAGGAGCACCATTATTTTATTCTGGTGCTTGGAAGAGTAAGACAAATAGTTATCAAGATGCTACAGCGTACTTAACAGGTCGATATGCAACTGATACTGCTTATGCTTCAAAATTAAATCGCATTATTGAACAATTTGGTTTAACAAAATACGATACTGAAACAGCTGTTAATATGGCGGAAGAAATTGCTAGTAAAGAAGAAACTGCTACAAGTGGAAATAGTTATACAGTTGTGAGTGGAGATGGCTTATATGCTATTAGTAGAAAAACAGGTACACCAATTCAAGAGTTGTTAAGCTTAAATGGATTAAGTTTAAATTCAACAATCTATCCAGGTCAAGTTTTAAAAGTAACTTCAAGTAGTAACTCTTCATCAGTAGTGTCAAGTACATCAACAGCAGCTACAACTAGTTCAGAACAAACAACAGGTGGAAGTTACACAGTTGTGAGTGGAGATAGTTTATATGCTATCGCTCGTAAAACAGGAACAAGTATTCAAGATTTATTAAGTTTAAATGGATTAAACTTAAACTCAGTCATTCATCCAGGTCAAGTATTACAATTAAGTAATGCTTATGAATCAGCTTCAACTGAAGAAACGGTGACAAGTACACAAGGAACTGCTTCCTCTGAAGAAACAACTACATCTGGAAATGCTCAAATGTATTATGTTCATCAAGGGGATACTTTGTATCGTATCGCTCGTAACAATGGTATTTCGTTATCAACATTATTAGAATGGAATCAATTAAGCGTAGATAGTCCAATTTATCCGGGACAAGGATTAATTGTTTCTTATGGTTCAAGTAGTTCATCTGTAGAATCTAATACTACAACTCAAAGCTCTGAAAGTACTTATACTGTAAAAGCAGGAGATGGCTTATGGAGAATTGCAAAAAATCATGGATTAACATTAGATGAATTAAAATCAATGAATCAATTAACTTCTAATATTATCCAACCAGGACAAGTCTTGATTGTTTCAAAATAAATTGATATAATGCTAGTAAATATTAGCAGAAAAAGGAATAGTAGAAATTTGGATTGTAGTAGAGAGTGCATGGTTGGTGAAAATGCATCCTGAAAAGTTTTGAACTCGCCTTTTAGCTGAATTTCTGAATTTTAGTAAGAAATTCCGTTTCACTCGCGTTAAGAGTAAGTTGAGTATAATAATTAGGTGGTACCACGTGGAAACGTCCTATTGTCTTTAGAGACATTAGGGCGTTTCTTTAGGTATTTCCAGAAAAGAGGGGAAAATTATGTCATTTAATCATCATGAAATTGAACCAAAATGGCAAAAATTTTGGTTAGACAATCATACATTTAAAACTACGGAAGATAAAAATAAAAATAATTTTTATGCATTAGATATGTTTCCATATCCATCAGGGCAAGGCTTACACGTAGGGCATCCAGAAGGATATACAGCTACTGACGTTGTTTCTCGTATGAAACGTGCGCAAGGGTATAATGTATTACACCCAATGGGATGGGATGCGTTTGGGTTACCAGCAGAACAATATGCGTTAGATACAGGTAATGACCCTGCTGAATTTACATTGAAAAATATTGCTACTTTCAAACGTCAAATTCAAGAATTAGGATTTAGTTATGACTGGGATCGAGAAATTAATACAACAGATCCAAATTATTATAAATGGACTCAATGGATTTTTACAAAGTTAGTAGAAAAAGGTTTAGCATATGAAGCAGAAGTACCGGTTAACTGGTGTCCTGCGTTAGGAACAGTATTAGCGAATGAAGAAGTTATTGATGGAAAATCAGAACGTGGTGGACATCCTGTTTATCGTAAACCAATGAAACAATGGATGTTAAAAATTACTGCTTATGCAGATCGTTTATTAGAAGATTTAGATGATTTAGATTGGCCAGAAAGCATCAAAGATATGCAAAGAAACTGGATTGGTCGTTCTAAAGGGGCACAAGTAACATTTAAAGTAAAAGGTTCAGATGAAAGTTTTGAAGTATTTACAACTCGTCCAGATACATTATTTGGAGCAACTTATAATGTGTTAGCACCTGAACATGAACTTGTTCAAAAAATTGTAACTCCAGAACAAAAAGAGGCAGTTGATGCTTATATTGCTTCAGTTTCTACTAAATCAGATTTAGAACGTACAGAATTAGCAAAAGAAAAAACAGGAGTATTTACAGGAGCTTATGCGATTAACCCTGTTAACGGAAAAGAAATTCCAATTTGGATTGCAGATTATGTATTAGTTAGTTATGGAACAGGAGCCATTATGGCAGTGCCTGCTCATGATGAACGTGACTATGAATTTGCAAAAGTATTTGGGTTAGATATTATTCCAGTTATTGAAGGTGGAGATGTTACTCAAGAAGCTTATACTGGAGATGGCGTGCATATTCATTCTGAATTTTTAGATGGCTTAAATAAAGCAGATGCAATTGAAAAAATGAATGAATGGTTGAAAGAACAAGGCGTTGGAGAAGCAAAAGTAAGTTACCGTCTACGTGACTGGTTATTCTCTCGTCAACGTTATTGGGGTGAACCAATTCCTGTGATTCATTGGGAAGATGGTACAATGACAACTGTTCCTGAAGAAGAGTTACCATTAGTATTACCAAAAACAGATAAAATTAAACCAAGTGGTACAGGTGAATCACCATTAGCAGCCATTGAAGAATGGTTATATGTAACAGATGAGAAAACAGGATTAAAAGGACGTCGTGAAACAAATACAATGCCACAATGGGCAGGAAGTTCATGGTATTTTGTTCGCTATATTGATCCACATAATCAAGAACAAATTGCAGATCCTGAAAAATTAAAAGAATGGTTGCCAGTCGATTTATATATCGGTGGAGCAGAACATGCGGTATTACACTTATTATATGCTCGTTTCTGGTATAAAGTGTTATACGATTTAGGAGTTGTTCCTAATAAAGAACCATTCCAAAAATTATTTAACCAAGGGATGATTCTTGGTGAAGGTAATGAAAAAATGTCTAAATCAAAAGGCAATGTCGTAAATCCGGATGATGTTGTTCGCCAATATGGTGCAGATACATTACGTCTATATGAAATGTTTATGGGACCATTGGATGCTTCAATTGCTTGGAGTGAAAAAGGTCTTGAAGGAAGCCGTAAATTCTTAGAACGTGTTTGGAGATTATTAGTGGATGAAGAAGGTAAATTACGTGATCGTATTACAACTTTCAATGATAGTTCATTAGATAAAATTTATCACCAAACAGTTAAGAAAGTAACAGAAGACTACGAAGCATTACGCTTTAATACAGCGATTTCTCAAATGATGATTTTTGTAAATGAAGCGTATAAAACAGAAGCACTTCCAGTTCAGTATATGAAAGGCTTAGTTCAATTATTAGCACCAATCGCTCCACACTTAGGAGAAGAATTATGGTCTAAACTAGGTGCAACAGAATCTATTAGTTATGTTGCATGGCCAACTTATGATGAAGCCTTCTTAGTAGAAGATGAAGTAGAAGTTATCTTCCAAGTAAATGGAAAAATTAAAGCTCGTGTAATGGTTCCAGCAAATAGTGATGCAGGAGCAATGGAAGAAATTGCAAGAAATCACGAATCTGTAAAAGCAGCTATTGAAGGAAAAACAGTTCGAAAAGTTATTGCAGTTCCAGGAAAATTGGTTAATATTGTAGCCAACTAATGAGATATTTAATATAAAATGATGGCGGGAGGGGTTCTTTTAACAAAAGAACTCGCTCCTTTTGCCGTTATGAGATGTAGAAAAGGAGATAACATGATTTATTTTGATAATTCAGCAACAACAAAAATTGCTCCAGAAGCATTACAATCATATGTTCAAACAAGCGAGCGTTTTTGGGGAAATCCTTCAAGCTTACATCGACTTGGAGGACAAGCCTTTCAAGTGTTAGAAAAAGCAAGAGAACATATTGCAGTTCTTTTAGGTGCTAAACTAGAAGAAATTTATTTTACTTCTGGAGGAACAGAAAGCAATAACTGGGCCATTAAGGGTACTGCGCTTGAAAAACGAGTGTTTGGGAATCATATTATTACGACTAAAATTGAACATCCATCTGTTTTAAATACAGTGAAACAATTAGCCCAATTAGGATTTGAAGTGAGTTATTTAGATGTCGATGACAAAGGTGAAATTTCACTGGAGCAATTAGAATCCATGCTTAAAAAGGAAACTATTTTAGTTTCTGTAATGGCAGTCAATAATGAAATTGGTGTGAGTCAACATATCGAAGGGATTTCTCGTGTTCTTGAACATTATCCATGGGTTCATTTTCATGTTGATGCTGTTCAAGCTTTAGAACAAGTTCCAGACCTATTAACTCTTGGACGAATTGACTTATTAAGTTTATCGGCGCATAAATTTCATGGACCACGTGGAGTTGGAATACTTTATAAAAAAGCAGGAAGAAAAATTCAGTCGTTATTAACAGGTGGAGGTCAAGAAAAGACCGAACGTAGTACTACTGAGAATTTACCAGGAATTGTGGCTACCGCTAAAGCCATGCGTATGTATTTAGAAGCAACTCATCCAATGAAGGAAATAAGAGACTATTTGTGGAGTTTTTTAGAACAACAACCCCAAATTAAAATTTTCTCTCCAAAAGAGGGAGTGGATCATATTCTTTGTTTTGCATTAAAAGGAGTTCGTGGAGAAGTACTTGTCCATGCATTTGAAGAGGAAGATATTTATATTTCAACAACTTCTGCTTGTTCAAGTAAAAAATCTGATAGTTCAAGCACCTTAGCTGCTATGAATATTCCTGATTATTGGGCAACAAGTGCTGTTCGAGCAAGTTTTTCTTATTTGAACACAATGGATGAAGCTAAACAATTTATAGAAGTATTAGAAAAATTAATGAAAAAATTTGAATTTCTAAAATAAAGGAGTGAAAAAGTGAAAGTTAGATTATTAGTAAGATATGGCGAATTATCAACTAAGGGTCGTAATAAAAAAATGTTTACGCAAAAATTAGCCAATAATATCAAAAAAGCATTGATGAATTATCCTCAAGTTCGGGTTTTTCCAGACTATGATTTTATGTACTTAGACTTAAATGGAGTTCCTCAAGAAGAAATTATTCCATTATTAAAACCAATTTTTGGGATTCAGTCATTTTCTCCTGTTTATATTTTAGAAAAAGAGATGGAGAAAGTGAAAGAAGTCGTATTGGATTTAGTTGGAAAAGAAAATCCAAACGGAAAAACCTTTAAAATTGCAACTAAACGTAGTGACCATGAATTTGTGATGGATACGAATGAGATTAATCTATTTTTAGGAGATGCAGTATTAGAAGCTTATCCAGAAATTCGTGTTCAATTAAAACAACCGGATATTACAGTTCGTGTAGATGTTCGTCGTCAACATATTATGGTGAGTTTACAAACGATTCAAGGTGCAGGTGGTTTACCTGTTGGAACAAGTGGCAGAGTTTCCTTAATGTTATCAGGTGGAATTGATTCTCCTGTTGCTGCTTATTTAGCAATGAAGAGAGGAATGGAAGTACAATGTGTGCATTTTGCAAGTCCACCATATACAAGTCCTCAAGCATTAGTGAAAACAAAACAATTAGCTGCAAAAGTTGCTATTTATGGGGGAAGTTTACAATTCTTTACTGTTCCATTTACAGAAATTCAAGAAGAAATTAAAAAGGCTGTCCCAGAAAATTACTTAATGACGGTTATGCGTAGAATGATGCTACGCATTACAGATCAATTACGTGAGAAAAACCATGGATTAGCGATTGCAAATGGGGAATCAGTAGGACAAGTAGCATCTCAAACATTAGAAAGCATGATTGCGATTAATGATGTTACGAATACACCAATCATTCGACCAGTTGCCACAATGGATAAATTAGATATTATTGCCATTGCACAAGAAATTGATACATTTGAATTATCGATTCAGCCATTTGAAGATTGCTGTACTGTTTTTGCACCACCAAGTCCAAAAACAAAACCAAAATTAGAAAAAGCAAGAGAATACGAATCAAGATTGAATGTGGAAGAATTAGTGCGTAGAGCAGTAGAAAATACAGTAGTAGAAGAAATTACTCCAAACTATGTAGCAGAAGAAGTAGAAGATTCAGTTGAGATGGATGATTTGTTCTAAGAAAAAAAGGAGACAGGCGATTTTCGCCAGTCTCCTTTTTAATTTATATTATTTTACTGTTGGAAATATTCTTTCAAAGCATTTGCGATACTTTTGGCAATATTTTCTTGATATTCAGCTGACTCAATTAATTTATTGTCTTCAACATTATTTAAATAACCTAATTCTAAAAGAATAGCAGGTTGTTTATTATCCCGTAAAACTAAGAAGTTTTGGAACTTTGTTCCTTGACTCTTCAAGGTTAAGTTTCGAGCGATATATTTATTAACAGTTTGTGCTAAGTTTTCACTTGTTGATGAAAAAAAATATCCAGTTGTACCTGAAGCATTTGCATTTGGACCAGAATCAAAGTGTAAACTAATAAACGCATTTGCTTGTTCACGATTACTTAATTGAGCACGATTTTCTAAGCTAACGCTCTTATCGGAATCACGAGTGAGAATAACATTTGCACCTAAAGCTTCTAGTTCTTTTTTCAAAAGAAGTGCCGTAGTTAAAGTATGATCTGCTTCATGCTTTTCACTAAAAGTAACGACAGCTCCCGGATCGTCACCGCCATGACCAGGGTCGATAACAATTTTTGCTTGTTCAATTCCTTGTGGAATATGAGCATCAGTCTCAACAGCAGCAAAGTTTGTATTGACCAACCAATAAGGAATATAGGCTATTTTACCATTACCAACAGAAACTTTATAAAAATCATTTTCTCGATCTTCATAGTTAAAAATAGTTCCAGCATTTACAGTACTGATGCGTTTTGAAAATATATCAGCAGATTCATACAGAGGAGTTTCTTTTAATTTTGTAACAATCATTTTTTTTGCATCAATTGTTTGAGGCAATCCTGATTGTAATTTATATAATTCATTCATGTGGTCAATAGCATAATTTAATTGATTATTGTCAATATAACCTTCTTGTTGGTTGTAAGAAACTTTTGAAAAATTTGAGTCTGTTTCATCTAACAGATAAAAAGTTTCTCCATTAGGAATTGTTGTTACAACTTGAGAAGATTTATTTGCTTCTTTATATAGTGAAACTGTTCCGCTAGAATGTCCTATCATTAAATGAGTTAATAATACATCTTTTGTAGGCATCCATGCAACTTGCTGATGATATTGAACTTGTAACCAATCATCATTGACTTTATGTAAAAGAAGTACGTATTCACCTTTTTTTAATTCAGCAATTGGAAATTGTTGAGTGTTAGGTTCTTGATACAATTTTACAGAATTTTCACTTTCTACAGCTGCTACTTGAGCAACTAATGACTTATCAAGTTTTTCAATAGTTTGAGATTCATCTTCATGATGGTCTGTAGAAACAACAGTTGTTTCATTATGATTTGAAAAAGGATGTGGATTAGCATCTATCAATGGAATAATTGAAAAACCGAAAGCTAGAAGGAAAGTACTAAAGCTCATGAAATATTGAACGTTTTTATTGCGTATTATTTTTTTAACGTTTTCCATAGTCGCTCCTTTTATAATCCTATTTTAATCTTATACAATTTTTATTATACCAATTATGAAAGGGTTTGAAAAGTAAAAGATAAGGCTTAATGATACAAGCTAGGATGTATTGTTAATAAAAGAGTTAATGCTTGATGAATCATAATTTCTAACGTAAAATAATAGTGATTATAACAAGGAGGAAGATAGATGTTATTAGGATCTCATGTTTCCATGAGTGGAAAAGAAATGTTGTTATTATCTGCTAAAGAAGCAGCTAGTTATAAAGCAAATACGATGATGGTGTACACTGGCGCACCACAAAATACAAGAAGAAAACCGATTGAAGAATTGATGATTACACAAGGTCAAGCATTTATGCAAACAAATGGAATTGAAGAAGTAGTTGTACATGCACCATATATTATTAACTTAGCAAATACGACAAAAGAAGGCTATTTGGATTTTGCAATTGAGTTTTTGAGAGAAGAAATTCGACGTGCAGAAGCAATTGGTGCAAAACAAGTTGTCCTTCATCCAGGTTCTCATGTTGGTGCTGGAGTTGATGTTGGGATTGCACAAATTGTTAAAGGATTGAATGAAGTTATTGATAAAAATCAAAAAGTACAAATTGCGCTAGAAACAATGGCAGGAAAAGGAACTGAATTAGGTCGAACTTTTGAAGAAATTGCTCGTATGATAGACGGTGTTACTCATAATGATCGATTATCTGTGACATTGGATACTTGTCATATTCATGATGCAGGGTATAACTTAAAAGAAGATTTTTCTGGCGTAATGACTGAGTTTGATAAAGTGATTGGTTTAGATCGCTTAAAAGTATTGCACATTAATGATTCTAAAAATGTTTGTGGGGCACACAAAGACCGTCATGCAAATTTTGGATTTGGAGAAATTGGTTTTGATGCTTTAATGCAAGTTGTATCAGAAGAAAAATTTAAAAATATTCCTAAAATCTTAGAAACTCCATATGTTGGAGAAGATAAGAAAAATCAAAAACCGCCTTATTTATATGAAATTCAAATGATTCGTCAAAATAAATTTGACCCAGAATTACTTTCAAAAATTATTAGTCAGTAATAGGAGGAAGTTATATGCCACATGATCACGGACACGAATGTTGTCAGCAAAAAGGAAAACACAAAAAAGAATGTTGTCATCATCATGGTGAAGAACATACACATCATCATGATGAAAGTCATCACCATTCATCTAAAAATGAAAAACAGCACCAACACTGTCATTGTCATCATGGACAGATTGAGCAGGCTATTCAATTATTAAAGCAAGCAGGATTTAAGTATACGAGTAAACGTGAAAAAATTATTGAAATTTTTAGCCACGAAGACCGTTACTTATCTGCCAAACAAGTACAACAACTATTAGAAGCAGATTTTCCAAATATGAGTTATGATACAATATATCGTAATTTATATGATTTTACGGATTTAGGTATTTTAGAAACAACAGAATGGAATGGTGAGAAATTATTCCGTTTTGGTTGTAGTCATGAAGGACATCATCATCATTTTATTTGTGAAAAATGTGGGCGTACGAAAGAAATTGAGTTTTGTCCAATGACTTATTTTGAAACACAATTAGAGGGATGTGTAGTGCATTCTCATCGTTTTGAAATTTTTGGATTATGTGAAAACTGTGCTCATGCATGTTCATAATTAATTGTCACAATTGAATTTTTCCACTAAAATTTTTAGTGTATCTAATTGACAATTGAGCAAACCTTTTCTATAATAAAAAAAGGACATTTCGTTTGTTTGGTTATTCTATTCAAAAGAAAACAGTTACTTTTTATTGCTCGGAGGGAGGGAATAGGATATGTCAAAAACAGTTGTTCGTAAAAACGAATCACTTGATGATGCTCTTCGTCGCTTCAAACGTACTGTTTCTAAAACCGGAACTTTACAAGAGGCTCGCAAACGTGAGTTTTATGAAAAACCAAGTGTAAGACGTAAGAAAAAATCAGAGGCAGCTCGTAAACGTAAGTTCTAGTCAACTCTGTGTATCATATGACTAAGTAAAGGCTGGGATTTTACGTCTCAGTCTTTTTCGTATTTTAAGGAGTGAAAATCATGAGTTTAAAAGAAACATTAAATAATGATATTAAAACAGCTATGAAAGCTAAAGATAAAGAAACTTTAGCAGTATTAAGAATGATTAAAACAGCTGTTCAAGCAGCAGAAATTGATAAAAAAGAAGAATTAAATGCTGAAGAAGAATTAACGATTTTAGCACGTGAAGCAAAACAACGTCGTGAATCATTAGCAGAATTTGTGAAAGCAGGACGTGATGAATTAGTTGCTAAAACAGAAGCTGAAATTGAAATTGTAGAACGTTACTTACCAAAACAATTATCAGTAGAAGAAGTAAAAGAAGTTATTGCAACTGTAGCTGAAAAAATTGGTGCAACAACTCAAAAAGAATTTGGTAAATTAATGGGTGCTGTTATGCAAGAATTAAAAGGAAAAGCTGATGGCAATGTGATTAAAGAACAAGTAAAGGCTCATTTAGGGTAATCAACGTTCAAATAGACTGTTATTCATTTCATAATGAAAGAAACAATACCGTAGAAATTAAATTCTGCGGTATTTTTTTGTTTTAGATTATTTCCGCACAGTAAATTCATAGAAAGAAATGGTTAAAATATGCTATAATAATGCTACATACAGTAAATGGAGGTTAACAGTGTGGTAGAAGAAAACTATAAACAAGCGTTAGAAATCCAAAATCATCCACAACTCGTTCAATTATTTGGTTCACAGGATCAACATTTGAGATTATTGGAAGAAACGTTTGAAACACTCATTACTCATCGTGAAGAACAATTGTTAATTTCCGGTGAAGAAGAGTCTGTAAAACAAACTGTAATGTTATTAGAACAATTACAAGAATTAATAGCCCGTGGAATTTCAATCTCTCAAACAGATATTGTCACAGCAATTAAAATGGCTAAAAGAGGCACTTTAGATTATTTTTTAAATTTATACAATGAGGAAATTGGTCGTACATTTTCTGGTAAACCAATTCGTGCTAAAACATTTGGACAACAACAATATATTCATGCGATTAAGAAAACAGATATGGTGTTTGGAATTGGCCCTGCAGGAACTGGTAAAACTTTCGTAGCAGTTGTGATGGCGGTTCAAGCTTTGAAAAAAGGTCAAGTAAAGAAAATTATTTTAACACGACCAGCCGTTGAAGCCGGGGAAAATTTAGGATTTTTACCAGGGGATTTAAAAGAAAAAGTCGATCCATATTTACGTCCGATTTATGATGCGTTATATGCGATTTATGGGGTAGAACATACCAATCGATTATTAGAACGTGGAGTCATTGAAGTAGCTCCTCTTGCTTATATGCGTGGACGTACATTAGAAGAAGCATTTATTATTTTAGATGAAGCACAAAATACAACAAGAGCTCAAATGAAAATGTTCCTAACTCGTTTAGGATTTGGTTCAAAAATGATCATTAATGGAGATAAAACACAAGTAGACTTACCAAAAGGGAGTCATATGAGTGGTTTAGTAGATGCTGAAAATAAACTAAAAGGAATTAGCGGTATTTCTTTTGTTGAATTTGATGCATTCGATGTCGTTCGTCATCCATTAGTATCAAGTATTATTGATGCCTATTCAGATCAAGGTGAATAAGTAAGGAGTAAATGAAAAATGAGACAGAAACTGCGAAAATTTCAGGAAGTTTTGGGCATTTTCTATTTGCCCTTACTTCTTTTTTTAACATTTATTGCATTGTTAGTGATTGGGTATAGCAGTGTGAAGCCAACAACCTACACTGTTGAATTAAATCAAGTCGCTAAAGAAACGATTCGAGCGCCAAGAACTTTGGAAGATAAAGCTCAAACAGAGAAAAATCAACAAATTGCTATGGATGCTGTCAGTGATGTATTAGTGTTTGACCAAGAACGTATGACGAAGCAATTGACAAATATTCAGCAATTTTTCCAAGCAATTAAATCAGTTGCCTCTAAAGCATCTGCTGAAATTATTAAAACAGATCAAAGTAATTCTTCTGAAGAATCCGTTACAAGAGTAGCGACAACACAAGAAAGAGTTCAATATTTTAAGAAATCACTTGAAAAAGAGAATCAATCTATTCGAGAGTTTGCAATTTTCATCCCTGATAAATACATTTCTCAATTATTACAAGCAAATAATGAACAGTTGGCTTCTTATGAGAAAACATTAAAATCAGTTGTAGAAACACAAATGAAAAATCCTATTAGTGAAAGTACCGTAACAAAAGCTCAAGAGGAAGCAAAGAAAACTTTATTCTATAGTGACTATTCTGATACTGAAAGAGATTTATTAGGTCAATTAGTGACTGTTTCTGTAATTGTGAATAATGTAGTTGATAAAGAAGCAACTCAAAAGGCGAAAGAAGCGGCAAAAGCGGCAGTTACTCCTGTAAAAATTTTGCAAGGACAAGTGCTTATCCAAGAAGGACATGTGATTTCAAATCAAGAGATTCGTTTGATTGAATTATTTGGCTTAAGTAATGGACAACGAAATTATCACGAATTATTTAGTTATTTAATATTCTTAGCAGGAATCATTATTTTCCTTGCGGTATATTTTTATAACCCTACTCAAACGGATAAACAAAATCCAAGCGATACTGCAACTGCATTGACAGTTTTTAGTTTAGTATTTGTTGCTGGAGTATTCGTCTTAAAAATACTTGCTTTAGTACAACATCGAGGAGTGGAACATATTGGCTTAGTATTTCCAATTGCTGGTTTTATTTATCTGTTGTATCGTTTAACAAAGAGTTTAAGGCTGACGATTTTTTCAATAGTTTTAATGCCAATCTTTTCTTGGTATTTCTTTTCTCAGTCGACTAATAGTTTACATTTAATTTTAACAACAGTATTTCTTTCAATGATTGCTTGGATAGGAATTTTAAATGAAAAATTGTGGAAGAATCAATTATGGTTTAAACGATTTATTAAATATTTAATCTACCCAGTATTATTAGGGGTTCCATTTGTTTTATATAGTAATTATGAGTTTCAAACGCAACAAACGATGTTAGTCTTCTTATTTTTACTATTAAGTGGATTTTTATCATTTTTATTACCAGTTATTTTAATGCCGTATTTATCCTATGTATTTGAAGATAGTTCGGTATTATTATGGGCTGAATTATCCAATCCAAATCAACCGTTATTAAAAGATCTGATTACTCAAGCACCTGGAACCTATCACCATAGCTTGATGGTTGCAAATATCTCTGCCAACTGTGTAGAAGCAATTGGTGGAGACTCTCAATTAGCAAGAGTAGCCTGTTATTATCATGACATTGGAAAATTAGAACATCCGTTTTTCTTTATTGAAAATTTACCAGGACATATGGAGTCTCCTCATAATATGATTAGTGCTGAAGAGTCAGCTCAAATTATTTTTAATCATGTTACAAAAGGAGTAGAAATTTTAACACAACATCAATTACCTCAAGCAGTCATTGATATATGTGCGCAACATCATGGAACAACATTGATGAAATATTTTTATGCAGAAGCGCTAAAAAATAATCCAGATGTAAAAGAGGAAGATTTCCGATATCCTGGACCAAAACCTCAAACAAAAGAGGCAGCGATTATTAATATCGTGGATAGTGCAGAAGCAGCAACACGTGCGATGAAAGAACCTACTTTAGAAAAGGTAGAAGCATTAGTCCATTCCATTATTATGAACCGATTAGAAGATGAACAATTTGTAGAATGTGATATTACAATGAAAGAAATAGCGATTGTAGAAAAAATGATTGTGACTTCTTTAAATGGTACATTCCATTCAAGAATTGAATATCCAACGATAAAAAAACAAGAGACAAAGTAGAAAGGAAATATTATGTTTATTGAATTAATAGACGAAACTGAAGTAGTAAAAGAAGAATATCAAAAATTAGTAGAAGATGTTGTGTCATTTGCGAGTGACTATTTACATTATCCAGAAAATCGTGAATGCTGTATTTCATTTGTATCAAGTGAAAGAATTCGTGAGATTAATCGAGACTTTAGAAATATTGATAAAGTAACAGATGTCATTAGTTTTGCTCTAGACGATGAAGACGAAGATATGGATCCAATTAAAAACTTTATGGCTTCAGATGAAAATTTTGTGACTTCCATCGGGGATATTATTATCTCGGTGGATCGTGCAAAAGAACAAGCAGAAGAATATGGGCATAGTTTAGAACGTGAATTAGGATTTTTAGCTTTACATGGTTTTTTACATTTAAACGGTTATGATCATCAAACAGAAGAAGAAGAAAAAGAAATGACAGGCTTGCAAACAGAAATTTTAACAGCCTATGGTTTAACGAGAAATGCATAAACAAGTTGGGAAAAATAATCATTTTAAACAATCCATGCAACATGCTGTGAATGGAATTCAAACAGTATTTCAAGATGAAAGAAATTTCAGATTTGATGTTGTTACTGCAATTGTAGTAGTTATACTTGGATTCTTATTAAAAATCGAAAGAGTAGAATGGTACTGGATTATATTTTGTATCTTTTTAATGTTTATTTTAGAAATGTTAAATACCGTTGTAGAACAATTAGTGGATTTAATGGTAGGACACAATTATCATTTAGCCGCTAAAAAAGCAAAAGATGTGGCAGCTGGTGTCGTATTAATGGGAGCTGTATTTGTTCTCATTATGGCTTCTGGAATTTTTATTCCAAAGATTGTACAAATATTTTTATAAGGAGAGTCATATGTCAAAACAATTTAAATCAGGTTTTGTAGCCATTGTTGGTAGACCAAATGTAGGAAAATCTACCTTTATGAATTATGTTTTAGGACAAAAAATTGCCATTATGTCGGATAAAGCTCAAACAACTCGTAATAAAATACAAGGAGTTTATACGAATCAAGATTGTCAAATTGTCTTTTTAGATACTCCAGGAATTCATAAACCGAAGCATGAATTAGGGAACTTCATGGTGGAGAGTGCTTATTCAGCGTTAAAAGAGGTAGATGCGGTATTATTTATGGTGAATGCTGCAGAAAAAAGAGGTCCTGGTGATGACTTTATTATTGAAAAATTAAAGAAAATTAAAACACCCGTCTTTCTAGTGTTGAATAAAATTGATTTAATTTCTCCTGATGAATTATTAGACCGAGTTGAATCATATCAAGAAACGATTCCTTTTGCTGGGATTATTCCAATTTCAGTTTTACAAGGAAATAATGTTCAAGAATTGATGACAACTTTAACAAATCATTTACCAGAGGGACCTCAATATTATCCAAGTGATCAAATTACAGACCATCCAGAATATTTCGTTGTATCTGAGTTAATTCGTGAGAAAATTTTACATTTAACAAAAGAAGAAATTCCTCATTCAGTTGCAGTTACAGTAGATAAAATGCAAAAAGATGAATTTGATAAAGTACATGTTTATGCCAATATTATTGTTGAACGACCTACTCAAAAAGGAATTATCATCGGTAAAGGTGGTAAATTACTAAAAGAAATTGGTGTCAGAGCAAGAAAAGATATCGAACAAATACTAGGAAATAAAGTATATTTAGAATTATGGGTCAAAGTAGAAAAAGATTGGCGTAAGAAAAAGAGCCATTTACAAGACTTTGGCTATCGTACAACAGACTATAAAGATTAAGGTGACTTTATGGAATACTTTCAAAAGTTTACCGGTATTGTTTTATTTCGACAAGAATATAAAGAACACGATATGATTGTTAAGATTTTTTCTCGAGAATTTGGGAAGCAAATGTTCTTTGTAAGAAATTTACAACGTTCGAGTCATGCTTTATCTGCAGCAACGTTACCTTTTACGAGAGCTGTTTTTATCGGAACCATTCATCAAAATGGCTTTAGTTTTATTAGGGAATGTCTTGAAGTGCAAAATCATCGACGGATTTATGAACAAATTGAAGTTCAAGCGGTCATGACGTATATGATGCAATTAGTCGATGCTGTGATGGAAGATCGTATCGTAAATACAGAGTTGTATGATTTATTAGAAAATTGTATCCGTGCAGTGGAAAATGATTTAGATCCATTTGTTTTAATGCATTATTTTGAATTGAAGATGTTAAAATATTTTGGAGTGGCATTTCAATGGCAACAGTGTTGTTTTTGTGAAGAGTCGGTTGGTCCATTTGATCTTTCGTTGAAACATCATGGTTTGTTATGTGCGAGACATTTTGAGAAAGATGAAAAGAGACTACAATTAAGTCCAAAAGCTGTTCATATTGCCAGAATTCTCGTATCGATGAAATCTCCTTTACAAATTCAATCATTGAGTCTATCTTCAGAAACAAAAGCTGATTTAAAAAGACTTTGTGACTCATTAATGGATGAATATGTAGGGATTCGATTGAAAGGTAAAAAATTTATTGACCAAATGGAAGATTGGCAACAGCAATTACAATTTCGTAGAAATAAAGCAGAAGAAAAACTAAATGATTAACAAAGAATATGGACGATAGAATAAAAATCTATCGTCTTTTTTGTGTGCACAATTCATATTGTTTTCTCAGTAGATTATTAGAATTTATACCGTTTTCGTGATACACTAATTAGGAAGAAATAAAACGGAGGTATGAGATGTACGAATATCTTAAAGGAGAATTAGTGGCGATTCAGCCAACTTATATTGTCGTAGAAAATCATGGGATTGGCTATCAAATTATGTTTGCAAATCCTTATCGTATTCAATCAAAATTAAATGAAGTTATTCGAGTAGAGCTTCAACAAATTGTTCGAGAAGATTCAATTACATTGTATGGATTTTTAAGTGATGAAGAAAAAGAATTATTCCAAAAATTAATTAGTGTTTCGGGAATCGGACCCAAAAGTGCAGTATCGATTTTAGCAAATGATGATGTGAATGGTTTTATCCAAGCAGTAGAATCAGGCAATATTACATATTTAACAAAATTCCCTGGTGTTGGTAAAAAAACTGCTCAACAAATTGTATTAGATTTAAAAGGAAAATTCACGAATATTGTTGTGGAAGAAATAGCTACTCCAGAAGTAGAAACTGCAATTGGATTGAAACACTTAGAAGAAGCAAGAGAAGCTTTATTAGGATTAGGATATTCTGCAAAAGAAATTACAAAAGTTTGGAAAGAGTTAGAAACAGCGGCTCCTCAAACTACTCAAGAAGCATTATCCATTGCCTTTAAATTATTGATGAAATAGAAAGGAAGAATTGTGTGGAAGAACATCGATTTGTAGATGGTAGTCCCTTAGATGAACAAGAAGTTTCAACGGAATTATCATTACGACCGCAAAATTTACAACAATATATTGGTCAGCAAAAAGTAAAAGAAGAGTTATCCATTTATATTCAAGCAGCACGTAGCAGGCAAGAAGCATTGGATCATGTTTTATTATACGGCCCTCCTGGATTAGGGAAGACAACTTTAGCAATGGTGATTGCGAATGAATTAGAAGTAGGAATAAAAACAACGAGTGGACCAGCCATTGAACGACCTGGAGATTTAGTTGCTTTATTAAATGATTTAAATGCTGGAGATGTATTATTTATCGATGAAATTCATCGCTTACCTCGTGTAGTAGAAGAAATGCTCTATTCAGCAATGGAAGATTTCTTTGTTGATATTGTAGTAGGACAAGGGCCAACAGCACATCCCGTTCATTTTCCGTTACCTCCTTTCACTTTAGTAGGAGCGACAACTCGTGCGGGTGCTTTATCTGCTCCATTAAGGGATCGTTTTGGAATTGTGTCTCATATGGAATATTATGATGAGGAATCTTTAACAGAAATCGTGAAGCGAACAGCTAGTGTATTTGAAAGTGAGATTCATGAAGAAGCAGCTAGAGAGGTTGCTCTTCGTTCAAGAGGAACCCCTCGTATTGCTAACCGTTTATTAAAACGTGTGCGTGATTTTTCTCAAGTTTATGAAGAGGGTGCTATTTCAAAAGAAATTACACAAAAAGCTTTAAAAGTCCTTCAAGTAGATGAAAAGGGATTAGATGCGATTGACCGTAAGTTATTAAATGCCATGATTGATTTATACGATGGAGGCCCAGTTGGATTAGGAGCGATTGCTGCCAATATTTCTGAAGATGCTGAAACCATTGAAGATATGTATGAACCGTATTTATTACAAATTGGATTTATGAAACGAACTTCAAGAGGAAGAATGGTGACTCCAGAAGCTTATGTTCATTTGAATAGAAGATATTAAAATAGAAAGATGGAATAAGAATGAATTATACAACTCAAGATTTTGATTTTGATTTACCAGAAGAACTGATTGCTCAAACACCTTTGAAAGATCGAACTTCATCAAGATTACTAGTCGTTAATGAAACAGAACATAGTGTAGAAGATAAACATTTTTCTGAAATTATTGATTATTTAGCAGAAGGTGATACATTAGTCGTTAATAATACAAGAGTATTGCCAGCTAGATTATACGGCGAAAAAGAGGGAACAGGCGCTCATATTGAAGTGCTACTACTGCACAATACACATGGTGATTGTTGGGAAACTCTTGTAAAGCCAGCTAAAAGAATGAAAGTTGGGACAGTAGTATCCTTTGGTGATGGACGATTAAAGGCAACTGTGACAGAAGAATTAGAACAAGGTGGAAGAATGATTGAATTTCAATACGATGGAGTATTTTTAGAAATATTAGAATCATTAGGTGAAATGCCATTACCACCGTATATCAAAGAAAGATTAGAAGACCAAGAACGTTATCAAACGGTTTATGCAAAGGAAAATGGTTCTGCAGCGGCTCCAACAGCTGGTTTACACTTTACAAAAGAATTAATGGAAAAAATTCAACAAAAAGGAATTAAAATTGTTCCAATTACATTACATGTTGGATTAGGTACCTTTAGACCTGTTTCCGTAGATCATTTAGAAGACCATAAAATGCATTCGGAATATTATCATATTTCAAAAGAAACAGCAGAGGTCATTGCAGAAACAAAGAAAAATGGTAAACGAGTGATTGCGGTTGGAACTACTTCCATTCGTACATTAGAAACAGTCGGTTCTGCTAATCATGGAGAAATCGTACCAAGTAGTGGATGGACAGATATTTTCATTTCGCCAGGATATGAATTTAAAGTAGTGGATGCTTTTATTACGAATTTCCATCTTCCAAAATCAACATTAGTGATGTTAGTGAGTGCTTATTTAGGGCGAGACTTTACATTAGAAGCTTATCATCATGCCATTCATGAACGTTATCGCTTCTTTAGTTTTGGAGATGCTATGTTTGTTCATCGTTAAATCTATGATTAAAAATGGAGATGAGAAAAGTGTCTTTTGAACAGTTAAAAGAACAAATTATGCAGGATGAAGAAAATCTAATTTATACGGAGCAAGGAATTGAACCATTATTTTGGATTCCAGAAACAGCTAAAATATTAATTATCGGTCAAGCACCAGGGTTAAAGGCTCAAGAAAGTCGTAAATTTTTCTGGGATAAAAGTGGAGATCGTTTAAGAGAATGGCTGGGAATTGATGAAACAATATTTTACCAATCAGGATTATTTGCAGTCGTTCCAATGGACTTTTACTATCCTGGAAAAGGTAAAAGTGGAGATAAACCACCTAGAAAAGGATTTGCGTCAAAATGGCATCCATTAGTTTTACCATTATTGAAACATGTTGAGTGTATCCTGCTAGTTGGTTCGTATGCACAAAACTATTATTTGAAAGAAACGAAAAAAGAAAATGTAACAGAAACGGTTAGAAGCTATGGTGAATACTTACCAAAGTATTTTCCATTGGTACATCCTTCTCCTTTAAATATTAGATGGATGAAGAAAAATCCATGGTTTGAAGAAGAAGTATTACCAGAATTAAAAATGATTGTAAAAAATATAATAAAAAAAGGAGAATAAAATATGTTTATTACACGACACAATAACCCATATGAATTAAAAGGAGAATTACCAACAGTAGGAGAAAAAGCTCCTCACTTTTCGTTAGAATGTATTAATGGAGAAATTAAAACTCCAGAATCATTTGCTGGAAGAGTAACATTAATCAGTGTTGTTCCAGATATTAATACTCGAGTTTGCGATATTCAAACAAAAGCTTTCCATAAAAAAATGAAAGAACATCCAACTATTCAATTAGTAACGATTAGTAAAAATAACAAAGATGAATTTAAAAATTGGTGTTCGGCAAATGATGTTGCAATGGAAATGTTGTGCGATTTAGATTTTACATTTGGAGAAGCGTATGGCATTTATGTTCCTGAATTAAGCGTAGACCAACGTTCGATTTTTGTGTTGGATCAAAAAGGAACCATTGTCTATCGAGAAATTGTTCAAGAAATGACAGATGAACCAAATTATGATGAAGCCATTCGAGTAGCATTAACTCACTTATAAAAAAGGGGGAGAAATAATGGAAAATGTTAGTTTATTTCCACCAATTGACCCTTATAACGAGTTTTACTTAGAAGTTTCTTCAACACATCAAGTATTTGTGATGGAATCAGGAAATCCAAATGGAAAACCGGTGGTGATTGTTCATGGTGGACCAGGAGGAGGTTCAAGTCCAGTAACCCGTCAATTGTTTAATCCGGATGTTTACCGTATGATTCAATTTGACCAACGTGGTTGTGGGAAAAGTTTACCTTTTCTTTCATTAGAGGAGAATACAACTCAACATTTAGTTTCAGATATGGAGAAAATCCGTGAAAAGTTAGGAATTGATCAATGGCTTGTGTTCGGTGGTAGTTGGGGGACGACTTTATCCCTTCATTATGCTATTCAATATCCAGAAAGAGTTCTGGGATTGATTTTACGTGGGATTTTCTTAGGAAGACAAGAAGATACCGATTGGCTATACCAAAAAGGAGCTAGTGATTTCTTCCCAGATCAATTTGAGCCTTATTTAAATCATATACCAGTAGAAGAACAAGGGGATTTAGTAACAGCCTATTATAAAAGGTTGACAAGTAAAGATGTATCTATACGTTTAGAAGCAGCTCGTCAATGGGCAAGATGGGAAGGTGGCATTGTTACCTTATTGCCTAGAGAAACTATTGGTGAGGAATCAGATGAGGACATGCTTGCGATTTCCATTATGGAATGTCATTATTTCTACCATCATTGCTTTGTAGAAGATGATAATTATATTCTTAATCATGCAGATACACTAAAAGAGATTCCAATTAAAATTGTTCATGGTAGATATGATGTCGATTGTCGTCCGAGTGGGGCATATGATTTAAAACAAAAATTGCCACATGCTGAATTAGTCTTTTCTACTGCTGCAGGACATGCGCAAATGGAACCATCAACAGTAAAAGAATTAATGAGATTTGCAATGGAATTTGAATAAGCTGTTTAGGACAGTTTCGTAAAACAATATACGCTTCACAACAAGAAAACGAACTTGTTGTGAAGCGTTATTTTATTTCTTAAATAATAATTGTTCTAATGCACGTCTTTGTACTTTCATCGTTGCTGTTCTTGGAATTTTATCGTATTCCATCATAATTGGTTCATTTAAATGAGGTAAGTTTTCAATGGCTTTAAACCATAATTCATCTTGGAATTTTTCTTTTTCTCTAATAGCGATGATTGGCTGAGGATAACCATGGTGATCACGAATGATTACAACTTCTTCAAGGAACGGAAGATGGTCTAATAAATAATCTTCAATCATAAGTGTACTTTCCAAAGTTTCTACTAAGTCTACTTGACGATCGTGTAGTAATAATTCTCCTTTATCATTGATTACTCCGTAGTCTCCAGTATCCCACCATTGATCGTAAACATTTTCTTGGAATCGAGCATCTTCTTTAAAGTATGTTAAAGCGCGTCCTTTAGAATATAATTGAATATTTCCTGGTGTATTTATTGGAAGAAGTGTTCCGTTATTTTTCGCAATTCTTGCTTTTGTAAAATGTTCAAATCCAATCCCCATATTACGGATATTCATTCCTGGTAATGATTCTAATGTGTGTTTACGAACGATTGCAGGGCCGCATTCGCTTTGTCCATAAATTTGTAAATAGATACCATTTTTTTTGCGATTCGTTTTTAAGAAAGTAGCTATAGTTTCCTTATTAATCGCATCAAATGTTGAGTGATAATAGCGAGTATTTTCAAATAATTCTGGATGTTTTTTAGCAAGAGTAGCCCATTGAACAAAATTGTTTGGATGCGTTTCAATACCAATTGGTTTGAATTGTTGAAGTAAGGTTTCAATATTTTTAATACTAGAATCTTTAATCGCTAAATAAGGAAATCCTAAACTCATTAATGAAGACATTCCAATATTAAAACGAGAATGGACTGGAGAAATATGGAATGCTAGCAATCCTTTTTCTTCCATTTTTGAAAAAATACTCTTTTGAAAAGCTGTTCGCCACCCCATACTGTTAGCAGAGTGTGCAATTAGTTTAGGAATACCGGTTGTTCCGGAAGTATGTGTCATATAACTAATTTCATTTGGATTAAGAGTAACCAATGGAGTCATCGTTTCACATTCTTTTTGAATTTCTAGAACAGAAATAGCTTTAGATTGGTTCTTTTCTTTTAAAAACTTTACTTTGTCCTGAGTTTCATCATCATAAATTAACCATGAGTCTTCTAAGCGTTCGAAAAATGTATCAATAATGGTAGCAGGTAGATGTGCAGAAGTCATGACAGGAATTGCGCCTAAATATGAAATAGCACAAGCTAACCAATAACTATCAACAGCAGAAGATTTATAAACCATCACTTTCTCTCCAGATTTAATACCAATCGTAAATAATTGATAGGCACGTTTTTGGATGAATGTTAAACTTTCTTGGTAAGTTGTTTCTAGTCCAAATTCAGGAAAAGCGGATAATACTTCATCTAAATATATTTTTGTATTTGGAAAATCTATAGAAGCTTTTTCATAATTTTTAAATAAATGTAGAGGTTCATGTTCATAAATGGTAAACATAGTAACATCCTTTCGAAAATAATCTTTATCTAGTATACAGGAGGGGGAGAAAACATGCAAAAAAATATTTTAGTATACTAGTATGCAAACGTTTTAATATTTGGTAAAATGGATTTATGCAACCGGTTTAATACTGGTAGAAATAGGAGTTGATAAATGTGCAAATTAAAAACGAAGCGATGCTGATTACTTATTCAGATAGCTTAGGAAAAAATATGAAGGATCTAAAATTTGTTTTAGAAACTTACTTTAAAGAATCAATTGGAGGAGTACACTTACTTCCGTTTTTCCCTTCAACAGGTGATAGAGGGTTTGCACCAAGTGATTATACGACAGTTGATCCAGATTTAGGAAGCTGGGAAGATGTTGATGCATTAGGAGAGCAATATTATTTAATGTTTGATTTTATGATTAATCATATTTCACGGGAATCAAAATTTTTCCAAGATTTCAAAAAGAATCATGAAAATTCACCATATAAAGATATGTTTATTCGTGTGCATGAATTTTTCCCTCCAGGACGTCCAACACAAGAAGATATTGATTTGATTTATAAAAGAAAAGATAAAGCACCTTTCCAAACGGTTCATTTTGAAGATGGTACAACAGAAGAAGTTTGGAATACATTTGGCGAAGAACAAATTGATTTAGATGTCAAAAAGGACATTGTAAAAGCATTTATCCGTGAAACGATTAAAGATATGGCAAGTCACGGGTGTTCATTAATTCGTTTAGATGCTTTTGCCTATGCTGTGAAAAAATTAGATACAAATGATTTCTTTGTAGAACCAGAAATTTGGGATTTATTAGATGAAGTACGAGCAGAAGCTGCGAAATATCAAGTAGAATTGTTACCTGAAATTCATGAACATTATTCGATTCAAATGAAAATTGCGGATCATGATTATTTTGTTTATGATTTTGCATTACCAATGGTTGTTTTATATTCACTTTATAGTGGAAAATCTAACCGCTTAGCAAATTGGTTAAAAATGAGTCCAATGAAACAATTTACAACATTAGATACACATGATGGGATTGGGGTTGTAGATGCAAGAGATTTATTAACAGATGAAGAATTAGACTATACTTCAGAACAATTGTATAAAGTTGGAGCAAATGTTAAGAAAGTTTATTCTAGTGAGAAATATAATAATTTAGATATTTATCAAATTAATAGTACTTACTATAGTGCACTTGGAAATGATGATGCTAGTTACTTGCTCTCAAGAATTTTACAATGTTTTGCACCGGGTATCCCTCAAATTTATTATGTAGGATTATTAGCAGGGGAAAATGATATTGAACTTCTTGAAGCGACAAAAGAAGGACGGAATATTAATCGTCATTACTATACATTAGAAGAAATTGAAAAAGAAGTTGAACGCCCAGTCGTAAAACAATTATTATCCTTATTACGATTTAGAAATACATCAAAAGCATTTGATTTAGATGGTGAAATTGAAATTTTAACTCCAAATGAATCAACAATTGAAATTGTACGTTCAAGCGCTGATCATCAATCAAAAGCTCGCTTAGTAGCAAACTTGGCAACAAAAGAATTTACAATTGAAGAAAATGGAGTAAGAGTTCAATTATAAAAAAACATATAGAGAGGAGTACTTTCTCCTCTTTATATTCAATTTAACGAATATAAGAGCTTTTATGAAAGTAAACTTTCAAATAAAAAGAAAATATTTTCTTAAAATAAATTCGTTTTCATCTATTTACAAAATCGATGAAATAGGTTATGATAAACATGTGATAAAAATAACAAGCAACGGAGGAATTCCCAGTGAGTGAAGAGAAAAAAGTAGTAGACTCTCAAAAAGAAGTCAATGAATTAGTAGAGAAAGGGCTTGTAGCTTTAGAACAATTTAGATTGCTCAATCAAGAACAAGTAGACTATATTGTAGCGAAAGCATCAGTAGCAGCTCTTGATCAACACGGTGTGTTAGCTTTACATGCTGTAGAAGAAACTGGTCGTGGAGTATTTGAAGATAAAGCGACTAAAAATTTATTTGCTTGTGAACACGTAGTTCATAATATGCGTCATACGAAAACCGTTGGAGTTATTGAAGATGACGAAGTAACAGGTTTAACGTTAATTGCTGAACCAGTTGGGGTTGTATGTGGTATTACACCAACAACTAACCCAACATCAACAGCGATTTTCAAATCATTAATTGCATTGAAAACACGTAACCCAATCGTGTTCGCTTTCCATCCATCAGCTCAAAAGAGTTCAGCACATGCAGCACAAATTGTTCGTGATGCAGCAATTGCAGCTGGTGCACCTGAAAACTGTATTCAATGGATTGAACACCCATCAATTGAAGCTACAAATGCTTTAATGAATCATGATGGAATTGCAACTATCCTTGCTACAGGTGGTAATGCAATGGTTAAAGCAGCATATTCATGCGGAAAACCAGCTTTAGGGGTAGGTGCTGGTAATGTACCTGCTTATGTTGAAAAAACAGCAAATATTCGTCAAGCTGCACATGACATCGTAATGAGTAAATCATTCGATAACGGAATGGTTTGTGCTTCTGAACAAGCAGCTATTATTGATAAAGAAATTTATGATGAATTTGTAGCAGAATTAAAGAGCTACCACACTTATTTTGTATCTAAAAAAGAAAAAGCATTACTTGAAGAGTTCTGTTTTGGCGTAAAAGCAAACAGTAAAAACTGTGCTGGGGCTAAATTAAATGCTAATATCGTAGGTAAACCTGCTGCATGGATTGCAGAGCAAGCAGGATTCTCAGTTCCAGAAGGAACAAATATCTTAGCAGCAGAATGTAGTGAAGTAGGAGAAAAAGAACCTTTAACTCGTGAAAAATTATCTCCAGTTTTAGCAATCTTAAAATCAGAATCTCGTGAAGACGGTGTTGATAAAGCAAGACAAATGGTTGAATTTAATGGTTTAGGACACTCTGCAGCAATTCATACAGATGATGCTGAATTAGCTAAAGAATTCGGACGTATTGTTCGTGCAATTCGTGTAATTTGGAATGCTCCATCTACATTTGGTGGTATCGGGGATGTTTACAATGCATTTATTCCATCTCTAACATTAGGTTGCGGATCTTATGGCCGTAACTCAGTTGGTGATAACGTAAGCGTTGTGAATCTATTAAATATCAAAAAAGTAGGGAGACGTAGAAATAATATGCAATGGTTTAAAGTTCCTTCGAAAATCTATTTCGAACGTGATTCAATTCAATACTTACAAAAAATGAAAAATGTAGAACGTGTAATGATCGTAACTGACCAACAAATGGTTAACTTAGGATTCTTACAACGTGTGATTGAACAATTAGAATTACGCCCTAACAAAGTTATTTACGAAGTATTTTCAGATGTTGAACCGGATCCAGATATCACAACAGTTAACCGTGGTGCTGAAATTATGAAATCATTTGAACCAGATACAATCGTAGCTCTTGGTGGTGGTTCTGTAATGGATGCTGCTAAAGTTATGTGGATGTTCTACGAACAACCTCAAATTGACTTCCGTGATTTAGTTCAAAAATTCATGGATATTCGTAAACGTGCATTCAAATTCCCTGAATTAGGTGAAAAAGCAAAATACGTTGGTATTCCAACAACTTCAGGTACAGGTTCTGAGGTAACACCATTTGCTGTTATTTCTGATAAAGCAAATAACCGTAAATATCCATTAGCAGACTACTCATTAACTCCAACAATTGCGATTGTTGACCCAGCATTAGTTATGACAGTTCCAGGATTTGTTACAGCAGATACAGGTATGGACGTATTAACTCACGCAGTTGAAGCCTATACTTCAACATTAGCGAATGACTACACTGACGGTTTAGCTTTACAAGCAATCAAATTAGTATTTGAAAACTTAGAAAGCTCAGTTAAAAATGGAGACTTCGTATCAAGAGAAAAAATGCATAATGCTTCTACAATGGCTGGTATGGCATTTGCAAATGCATTCTTAGGAATGTCTCACTCAATGGCTCATAAAGTTGGTGGATTCTTCCACACAGTTCACGGACGTACAAATGCAATCTTACTTCCATATGTTATCCGTTACAATGGTACTCGTCCTGCTAAAACTTCTACATGGCCTAAATACAACTACTACCGTGCTGATGAAAAATTCCAAGACATTGCTAGAATGTTAGGATTACCTTCATCAACTCCTGAAGAAGCAGTAGATGCATTAGCAAAAGCTGTTTATGAGTTAGGAGAACGTGTAGGAATTGAGATGAACTTCAAAGCTCAAGGTGTAGATGAAAAAGAATGGAAAGAAACAATCCATGAAATTGCATTATTAGCTTATGAAGATCAATGTTCACCAGCGAACCCTCGTTTACCAATGGTTGCTCATATGGAAGAAATTCTTGCTGATGCATACTATGGTTACGCAGCTCGTCCAGGACGTTTAAAATAATTATTTAAATTTTGAAAAAGCGTAGTAGTCTTTCGACTATTACGCTTTTTTCTTTATATAAAATTTTACTGTTTGACTGTAAACTAATACAGATGTTCAGTTTATTTTAATACAGATTTATGGTATACTATTGAAGAAAATTAGTTGTTAGTGAGGTTTAAAGGAGGAAACAATATGACCCCTAATAAAGAGGATTATATTAAAGCGATTTATAAATTAGGCGGTAATCATGAAATAGTTTCGAATAAGTCAATCACTAATATGCTTCAAATATCTGCAGCATCTACAACAGAAATGTTGAATAAACTAGTAACAGAAGATTATGTAAATTATGTACGATATAAAGGAGCTAGACTGACAGAAAAAGGGATTTTATTTGCTGAACGTTTGATTCGTACTCATAAAATATGGGAAGTATTTTTAGTACAGTCATTAGGTTTTTCACCAGATGAAGTTCATGCTCAGGCAGAAGTTTTAGAACATGCTTCTTCACCTGAGTTAATTAATCGATTAGTGGATTTTCTGGATGATCCAACTCATTGTCCGCATGGAGAAATTATCCCTACGATACATGAATCCTAAAAAATGCATGAAATAAATGCTGATTTGGAGGGGAAAATATGTCAACCAAACATCAACGAATCATTGAATACATTGAATCATTACCAGTTGGTGAAAAGATTTCTGTTCGTACAATTGCTAAAAATATGCAATTAAGTGAAGGAACTGCTTATAGAGCTATAAAGGCTGCAGAAAATCTGGGTGTTGTTTCTACAATAGAACGTGTTGGGACGATTAGAATAGAGCGAAAATCAAAAGATAATTTTGAGAAACTTTCTTTCGGTGAAATTGTTAAAATAATTGAAGGGGAAGTTTATGGTGGCTCTAAAGGTTTAGATAAGATTTTAAACCGCTTTGTTATCGGAGCGATGACAGAGGATGCGATGAGTCGTTATATTCATCCAGAATCATTAGTGATTATTGGAAATCGTAAAGAGGCTCAATTATTAGCTTTAGAACAGGGGGCAGCTGTATTAATTACAGGAGGTTTTACTGCTTCTGACGAATTAATTCGAAGAGCTGATGAATTAGCGATACCAGTTATTGGAACAACTTACGATACATTTACAGTTGCATCTCTTATTAACCGTGCAATGACGGATCAATTAATTAAGAAAAAAATCATGATTGTATCGGATATTTTTACAGATTTTTCTCACACACATTATTTAATGATTGATGATACAGTGGAAGATTATCGAAAAATGAATCAACAAACTGAAAATTCTAGATTTCCTGTAATTAATCATTCGAATCGTCTTGTAGGAGTTGTGACAGCAAAAGATGTTATTGGAAAAGGCGATCATATTGTCATTGAAAGAGTGATGACGAAAAATCCAAGTGTCACTAAATTACATGCTAGTGTAGCCAGTGTTGCTCATTCAATGATTTGGAATGGTTTAGAGATGCTTCCTGTTGTACAAGATAATATGGAATTGTTAGGAATTATTTCCAGACAAGATGTAATGAAAGCTATGCAATTAGCTCAACGTCAACCTCAAGTAGGGAATACATTTGAAGATGATGTTGCAGAAAGTTTAAATGTGTTAGATATGGATACACAACAATCCAAATTTCAATTTATGGTAACTCCACAAATGACAAATAATTTAGGGATGTTATCCTTCGGTGTTCTTTGCGAAGTTGTCAGTGTAGCATCAAAAGAATTTATTTCTCGTAGTCAAAGAAGAAATGCTGTAATTGAACAATTAGATTTACATTATTTAAAAATGATTCCAATTGATAGTGAAATTATTTTACAAATTCAATCACTGGATAATGGAAGAAAAATAACAAAATTAGATATTTCAGTTTATTTAGAAAATACAATCGTTGCAAAAGCAGTAATGTCTAGTCAGTTAATGGAAAGGAATTAATATAAAAGATGAATAAACAAGAATACTTATTAGCTATTGATAAAGAAATTCAAAAAGCAGACTCAATTGTTATTTTACGTCATGAGTTGCCAGATCCAGATGCCATCGGTTCTCAAATTGGATTGAAAAAAATTATTGAAGCAACATATCCAACTAAAAAAGTATATGCTTTAGGGGAAATGAATGAAGACTTAGCGTATATTGGTACAATGGATACTATTTCTCAAGAAGTATTTGATGCTTCATTAATTATTGTGAACGATACAGCAAATACTCCACGTATTGATTCACCATATGAAGTAAATCCATCAGAAGTGATTAAGATTGACCACCATCCTGATAGAGATGTTTATGGAAAGATTTCTTATGTAGATACTACTGCAAGTAGTACAAGTGAAATTTTATGTCAATTTGTATTCAGTGAAAATTCACCTTGGAAAGTCAATGAAGAAGTTGCAAATGCATTATATGCAGGAATTGTAGGGGATACAGGACGTTTCTTATATCCAGCAACAACAACAGTGACATTTGAAATGGTTTCTAAATTATTAGAATTCCCAGTGAAAATTTCTGAAATTGCTTATCATATGATTACAAATCCTATTTCAGTTAGTCGTTTAGCAGGTTATATTTACCAAAATATGGAAATTTCTGAAAATGGAGTAGCGATTACCATTTTAAGCCAAGAACAATTAAAAGAGTTTGGGGTAGAAGAACATCAAACACATGGGGTTATTTCATTACCTAGTACAGTTGAAGGAGTTCATTGCTGGTGTCTATTTGTAGAGCAACCAGATGGTACATATCGTTGTAATTTACGTTCAAAAGGACCTATTGTAAATGAAATTGCTGCTAACCATGGAGGCGGAGGACATCCGCTTGCTTCAGGTGCAGTTGTAAAATCATTAGAAGAAGTTCATCAAATGTCTGAAGAATTGAATGAATCTTCTAAAAAATTTCTTGCTTCATTGAATAAATAAAGACTTATAGTTGACTTTAGTTGGATAGAATAATACAATGGTTATTGAGTTGGATTATTCTATCCAACGATTGTTTATGCAATTAATTTTGAAAATTTAAAAATGAGACGGAGGTGACTCAATGAACTCAGAACTATTAACTGGAGGCCTCGCGATCTTAACTTTAGTAATCGGAATTGTTGCTGGATATTTTGTTTTCAAATCCAATTATGAGAAAAAAGTTGTAGCTGCTCGTGAATCGGCTGAAATGATTTTAGAAGATGCTAAAAAAGATGCTGACCGATTAAAAAAGGAAGTATTATTAGAAGCTAAAGAAGAAAATCATAAATATCGTACTGAAGTTGAAAATGAGTTAAAAGAAAGAAGAAATGAAGTTTTACTTCAAGAAAAAAGGATGATTCAAAGAGAACAAAATCTTGATCGTAAAGATGAAGTTCTTGAAAAACGTGAACAATCTATTGAAGATAAAGAAAATAAACTTCAAGAGAGAGCACAAGTCATGACGGAAAAAGAAGAACAAATTGACGCTGTGTTATCTGAACAAAAAGCTGAATTAGAACGAATTTCAACTATTAGTAGAGAAGAAGCTCAACAAATTATTATGCAAGAAACACGTGAGGAATTAAGTCACGAACGTGCAGTAATGGTAAAAGAATCTGAACAACGTGCTAAAGACGAGTCAGATAGAGCTGCTAAAAGTATTATTTTACAAGCAATTCAACGTTCAGCAGCTGACTTAGTTGCTGAAAATACTGTGACAGTTATGACATTACCAAATGATGAGATGAAAGGTCGAATTATCGGACGTGAAGGAAGAAATATTCGTACTTTAGAGTCATTAACAGGTATTGATTTAATTATTGATGAAACACCTGAAGCTGTAGTGCTTAGTGGATTTGATCCAATTCGTAGAGAAATTGCTAAAATGACCTTAGAAAAATTAATTGCAGATGGACGTATTCACCCTGCAAGAATTGAAGAAATGGTCGAAAAATCTCGTAAGGAAATGGATGAAAGAATTCGTTCAATTGGGGAACAAGCAACATTTGAAGTTGGTATTCATTCATTACATCCTGACTTAATTAAAATTTTAGGTCGTTTATATTTCCGTACAAGTTATGGACAAAATGTTTTAAATCATAGTATTGAAGTTGCAAAACTAGCTGGAATTATGGCTGGTGAGCTTGGTGAAGATGTAAATCTAGCGAAAAGAGCAGGTTTATTACATGATTTAGGAAAAGCATTAGATCATGAAATTGAAGGTTCCCATGTAGAAATTGGTGCGGAAATTGCTCAAAAATATAAAGAAAACAAAATTGTGGTTAATGCAATTGCATCTCACCATGGAGATGTGGAAGCAACTTCGACAATTGCGATATTAGTAGCAGCAGCAGATGCTTTATCAGCTGCAAGACCAGGAGCACGTAGTGAATCCTTGGAAAACTACATTCGTCGTTTAGAACGATTAGAAGCTATTGCTAATGAACATGAAGGTGTGGAACGTAGCTTTGCTATTCAAGCGGGTCGTGAAATCCGTGTGATGGTTCATCCAGAGAAAATTGATGATGCAAGTTCTATTTTATTAGCACGTGAAATTCGTAAACAAATTGAAGAAGAACTACAATATCCAGGACATATTAAGGTTACAGTTATTCGTGAAACAAGAGCTGTAGAATATGCTAAATAATGAAAAAGAAACACGCTAGATATCTAGCGTGTTTTTTTATACATAAACGTAAAAATAAACCCCTTCTCAATTAGAGAAGGGGTTAGGAGTTTAGTTGTTTTGCCCAGTTGATTGAGTAGTCGTTTCATTTCTAGTAGCTTCTTGAGTTGTTTGTCTATTTTGTTGTGGAGGTTGTTGTTGCTGAGGATTTTGTTGAATAGTTGTTGAACTTGTTTCTTGTTTTTCCTCGGCTTTAGTACCTAATTTCAACTCATAAGTGACTGGATCTGATGTCTTACCTTTAATTGTAACAGTTAAACTAATTTCAACGGATTCACCTGTAATATTTTTAAAGGTTGCACTTGTCTTGTCAACTGTTTGTGATTGACCACCAACACTAATCGTATACCTTGGTTTATCTCCATCGGATTTTACTGCATTCCAAGTTACTTTAATTTCTTTCTTAGCAGCATCAAAACTTACGTTTAATCCCGATGGTGGAGCAATTCTTTCTTCAACATACTGTTGCTGTGTAGGTAATGTACCTTTAACAAATAATTCTGTACTTACCCTATCACTAGGAGTATTTGGTCCAGCTAAAGCTAATGGATTAGATCCTACAACAATTTGTGAAGCAACAACACTAGACGGTTGTTCCCAATCTTTAACAGGAGTTTGCTTCATGGCATAATTCATTAAGTGAGCATAAATCCATTTAGAATAAGCTTGTTCTGTTAATGTTAAGCCACTTCCTGCTGTATAAGGGTTATCATAACCAGTCCATACAGAAATTGTGTAGGCAGGGGAGTATCCGATGAACCATGAATCGGGAATAATATTATCTTCTAGTGAAGCCCCCATTGCACGTTTTTGTTCAGGTGTATAATTTGTTGAACCAGTTTTCGCTGCATGTGGAAGATTTCCCATTTTTAGGTCATTAGCAAAACCATAAGTAAAAGTATCTTTTAATATATTTGTAATCATATAAGCTGTTGAATCTTTCATTGCTTGATGTTGATCTGGTTTAAATTGTAAAACTTGTCCGTCTCGAGTTGTAATTTTTGTAACGGTATATGGTTTAGAATAAGTACCATAGTTAGCAAAAGCAGTGTAAGCAGCTGCCATTTTTACTGGTGATATGTTTGCACCAATAGCATTACTTTCTACTAATGATTCTTCTCCGTCATTCATAACAGATAAATCTAATTTTTTTAGAAAAGCTTGAACGTTATCGTTACCAACTGCTTTAAAAGTTTGGTAGGCAGGAGTATTACGTGATAAAACTAACGCTTTACGCATGGTCATTGTTCCCATATATTGATTATCCCAGTTGTTTAATTCAAAACCACTAGAATATTTTGTTGGTTTATCAACCATTGTTTGGCCAGTAGAATAGTTTAAATATTCGATTGCTGGGCCGTAATCCATAATAGGTTTAATTGTTGAACCAGTACTTCTGTCATTTTGTATGGCACGATTATAGGCTAATAAATTGGTTTGTTTACGACCACCGTTAACAGCTCTTACAGCTCCAGTTGTTGAGTCTAACATAACAACTGCATTTTGAACTTTGTCATCAACATATTGAATATAACGATTTGTATTTAATATCTCATATAAGTGATTTTGCGCCTGTGAATTAACAGTAGTTTCAATCGTTAATCCATCTGAATAAACATCTAAACCAGTTTTTTCTTTTACTTCATCAGCAACCATTGTTAAAAATGAATCGAAAATTAAACGGTTATCATCTGTTGAAACTTGTTCATGTTCTGCTACTAATCCTTCTGTAATTGGAGTATCTTTTGCTTCCTGAAATTGAGACTCAGTTAATTTCCCATTTTCTTTCATTGTTTTTAAAACTAAATCACGACGTTCTTTTGCTTGTTCAGGATGAGCGTATGGGTCGTAAGAACTTGGAGCTTGCGGCATACCAGCCAAAAGGGCTAATTGAGGGATGGTTAATTCATTTAATTCTTTTCCAAAATAATAATTAGAAGCTGTACCAAACCCATAAGTGTTATTAGCCATATATACTTTATTTAAATAATAGGTAAGTATTTGTTCTTTTGAAAATTCACGTTCTATTTGTAAAGCAAGTACAATTTCTTGAATTTTACGTTTATACGTCTGATCTTCTTTTTTTGTAGAGAAGACAGATAATTTAATTAATTGTTGAGTGATGGTACTACCACCTTGAGTAATATGACCAGCACGAAGATTACGTACAAAAGAACCGATAATTCGAATTGGATCAATCCCTAGATGAGAATAATATCGTTTATCCTCAATAGAGGTAATCGCATCTTTTAATCCTTGAGGAACCTCTTCAGGTTCAATTAAATCACGATTTTCTCCACCTAATTTTGTAATTAGTTCTTTATTCATATCAAGGATTTCTGTTTCGGTTGCTCCTTGTAAATCTGCAGCAGTTATTTCCGGCGTAGTGGAAGCGTAGTAGAAGAATAAACCTGTTAGGATTGTAAATCCAATTACAAAAATTGAGAATAAAACAAGGAGTATTCTCTTAAAAATATTCTTTTTCTTCCCATTTGTATTTTTTTTTGATTGTTGATTACGTCTTTTTTGGCGTGTCTCTGTCATAGAAAACCTCCTGAATTTTATCAATTAAATTATCAACAATTGGAATATAATCCAAAATAGATTGTACTGTTAAGTAAATTTGTTTTCCATTATCACGAATATAATTTAAAGGAATAGATTTTTTACCATTCTTGTTATCTCTGATAAATGAAATTAAATACTGACTTTCTAGTAAGTAATATTCATTTAATGAAGAAAAATAAAAAATAATAAATACAATTCCACCTTGGTATATACAATCTTCCATGTGTTGTAATTGATGCTCATGTATATTTATAAATGGAAACGAAGTTTTATTTTTCGTTTCTTTAGCCTCGAAATCAATATAGCATCCACGATAAACCCCATTATAATCTGTAGTAGAAGCATGACGGTAATATGCTTCTTTAATAACTGCGGCACTTCGTTTAGGATAATCCACTTTAACGACTTGTACCGGTGTAGGCTTTTTATGGATAACAGCTATTTTTTTTAATCGATAATAATCGTTTGTTTGATTCAATAAAGTTTCTAAGAACATTCCACGACTACCATATGAAACAGTTGAAGTTTGAGGAGAGGGATTTCTCTGTTGTCCTTTTGGGTATTGAATCATAATATCACCTCTAATCTTTATCTATTATACCATTGATTATACTTTAAAAGCTAAAAATATTATTAAGATTAACAAAAACTAGATTTCATTTTGATTTCTAAATGAAAATGTAGAAGAATATTCAAAAAAATAATCAGAAATATTTTACAATTTTACAAAGGTGTTGTAAAATAAATGAGTATGTAAAACGCTCATCAATTAAATTTGATGAAGTAAGAATTTTTTGGAGGAAAGCTATGACAGCAAAATTTGAAAAAATCAACACAAATGAAGTTGTGTTAACATTTGAAATTTCAGAAGAATCAATTAAACAAGGTTTAGAAGTTGCTTTTAACCGTGTGAAAAAGAACTTAAACGTTCCTGGTTTCCGTAAAGGTAAAGTAAGTCGTCAAGTCTTCAACAAAATGTATGGTGAAGAAGCATTATATCAAGATGCATTAAACTTCTTATTACCTGATGCATATGACAATGCAGTAGAAGAAACTGGTATTTTCCCAGTAACTCAACCAAAAATTGATATCGAATCATTAGAAAAAGGTCAACCATGGGTGATCAAAGCAACTGTAATTGTTAAACCTGAAGTTAAATTAGGTGAATACAAAGGATTAACTGTTGAAAAACAAGATCGTACAGTTTCTGAACAAGATGTAGAAGATCGTTTATTACAAGAACAAGCTAAATCAGCTGAATTAGTTGTTAAAGAAGGTGCTGCTGAATTAGCAGATACAGTTGTAATCGACTTTGAAGGTTTCTTAGGTGAAGAAGCATTTGAAGGTGGAAAAGGTGAAAACTACTCATTAGAATTAGGTTCAGGTTCATTCATTCCTGGATTTGAAGAACAATTAGTAGGCGCTAAAGAAGGCGACAACGTTGAAGTTAAAGTTACATTCCCAGAAGAATATCATGCAGAAAACTTAAAAGGTCAAGATGCTGTATTCAAAGTAACAGTTCATGAAGTTAAAACAAAAGAATTACCAGAATTAACAGATGAATTTGCTAAAGATGTTGATGATTCAGTTGAAACATTAGCAGAATTAAAAGAAAAATTCCGTAAAGAATTAGAAGAAGCTAAAGCTGAAGCAGCTGATGAAGCTGTAGCTGACTTAGCATTACGTCAAGCAGTTGAAAATGCTGAAATCGTTGAATTACCAGCTGAAATGGTTCACGAAGAAGTACACCGTCAAATGCAACACTATTTAAACGACATGCGTCGTAACGGTATTACACCAGAAATGTACTACCAAATTACAGGTACAACTGAAGCAGACTTACACAAAATGATGGAAAAAGATGCTGATGTACGTACTAAAACTAACTTAGTATTAGAACAAATTGTTAAAGATGAAAACATTGAAGTTACTGATGCTGATGTTGATGCAGAAGTAAAAGAATTAGCTGCTCAATATGGTATGGAAGAAGGAGCTGTTCGTGCAGCTGTTTCAGTTGAAATGTTGAAAAACGATATTTCAATGAAAAAAGCATTAGCTTTAATTACTGACTCTGCAGTAGAAGCTTAATTCGAAAACTATTTAAGAACAATCTTGGAAACAAGATTGTTCTTTTTTATGGGAAAATATCTATTACACAATGGACTTTCCTTGTTCAAATAAGTCAGATATGCTAATCTACTATATATAGTGTCAAAAATGAAATGGAGGGTTCTTAGTTGTATAAAGATGAACCAAAACATGTCTGTTGTTCATTTTGTGGGAAGTCACAAGATCAAGTAAAAAAAATCATCGCTGGACCAGATGTTTTTATTTGTAATGAATGTGTAGATTTATGTAAGGAAATTATTGATGAAGAATTATTAACACAGTTTTTTGAAGGAGAAATTACAGTTCCAAAACCACAAGAAATTCGTGAAATTTTAAATGATTATGTGATAGGACAAGAAAATGCTAAAAAAGCACTAGCGGTTGCTGTTTATAATCACTATAAACGAATTAACCATTTAGTAGAAGACGATGGAGTAGAGTTACAAAAGAGTAACATTTGTTTAATTGGACCAACCGGTTCAGGGAAAACTTACTTAGCTCAATCATTAGCACGCCTATTAAATGTTCCATTTGCAATTGCAGATGCAACAACATTAACAGAAGCTGGATATGTTGGGGAAGATGTAGAAAATATTTTATTAAAACTTCTTCAAGCAACTGATTATGATGTAGAGCGTGCACAAAAAGGAATCATTTATATTGATGAAATTGATAAAATCGCACGTAAAAGTGAAAATGTATCGATTACTCGTGATGTAAGTGGTGAAGGTGTTCAACAAGCTTTATTAAAAATTTTAGAAGGAACAATTGCATCTGTTCCTCCTCAAGGTGGACGTAAACATCCACAACAAGAATTAATTCAAATCGATACTACCGATATTTTATTTATTGTAGGTGGAGCATTTGATGGCATTGAAACAATTGTTAAGGAGAGACTAGGAGCTAAAGTCATTGGATTTGGTTCTTCAAATAAAAACTTTAGCGAGCATGAAAGTTTAATGCAAATGATTATTCCAGAAGATTTACAAAAATTTGGATTAATTCCAGAATTTATTGGACGATTACCAATTATTACAGCATTAGAAAAATTAGAACAAAAAGATTTAGTGTCTATTTTAACAGAACCTAAAAATGCATTAGTAAAACAATATCAAAAACTTTTCTTAATGGATGAAGTTGAATTAGAGTTTGATCAAGAAGCATTAGATGCTATCGCATCTAAAGCGATTGAACGAAAAACTGGTGCACGTGGATTACGTTCGATTATTGAATCTGTTATGATGGATTTAATGTTTGAAATTCCAAGTAGAGAAGAAGTTTCTAAAGTAATTGTGACAAAAGAGGTTGTAGAAAATGAAGGACAACCAGAATTGTACAATAAAAAAGGGAAATTATTGAAAGCTTAATTTTAGGGGGAATTTTATGTCTGCAATTCGTAAGTTTTTTGCAAGTCGTTATACAAAAGAAGAATTTTCGTGGATTTTACAAGATTGGGCTAATTCAGTGTATTCATTAATGATTACTACAGCTATTTTTCCAATTTTCTTTAAAACAGTTACTACTAATGCGGGAGTGACTGCTGCTAATTCAACAGCTTATTTAAGTTATGCAAACTCAATTGCAACATTTGTCGTTGCAGTGATGGCACCAGTATTAGGAGCACTAGCAGATTATCGAGGATATCGAAATCCTATGTTTACTATTTCAACGATGGTAGGGGTATTTTCTGTATTAGGGATGATGTTTGCTGGTAGTGATCAGTGGATGTTTTTATTAATTTTATATACGATTTCTGCCATTGGATTTTCTGCATCGAATATTTTTTATGATAGTTCGATTATGGATGTAACAACGTATGATCGTATGGACCGTATTTCAGCAGCAGGTTATGGATACGGTTATATTGGAAGTGTTATTCCTTTTGTGTTATTTATGGTGATTATGCAATTTTCTCAATTATCTGGAGATGTCATTGTAAAAATTGGTTTCTTTATTACTGCGGTTTGGTGGTTTGTCTTTACCATTCCATTTTGGAGACATGTAAAACAAAAACACTTTATGGAACATGATAAACATCCTGTATATGATAGTTTTGCTCGCTTATTTGAAACGGTTAAACATATTCGTGAACATAAGCATGTGTTTCTATTTTTAATTGCTTATTTCTTCTATATTGATGGAATTGGGACAATTATTAAAATGGCTACTGCTGTAGGTACCGATGTTGGATTAGATGGAAATAGTTTAATTGTTATTTTGTTAATCGTTCAAATTGTAGCATTTCCATTTAGCATTATTTATGGATATCTTGCAAAGAAAATTGGTTCAAAAAATACTGTGTTTTTAGGAATTGCTACTTATATTATTATTTGTATTTTAGCAACAGGATTAAAAACTTATACAGATTTCTTATTATTAGCGATTTGTATTGGTACAGCTCAAGGTGGGGTACAATCGATTAGTCGTTCTATTTTTGGGCAAATTATTCCTGCAAATCGTGCGAATGAATTTTTTGGATTTTATAATATTTTTGGAAAATTCTCATCCATTTTAGGAACAACATTATTAGGAATTACTGCGCAAATGACGGGTAATTCATTACATGGAGTTTTTTCTCTTATTCTTCTATTCTTAATTGGAGGAGGATTACTATTCTTTGTTAAAATCAATCCTCAAACAACAGAGGAAGGAGCATAATGATGAAAGTAACAAATGCTGAATTTACGATTAGTGCAGTTGGTCCAAATCAATATCCAACGGATCAAAAAGTTGAAATTGCTTTATCTGGTCGCTCGAATGTAGGGAAATCATCTTTTATTAATCGTTTAATTCAACGAAAAAGTTTAGCTAGAACATCTAGTAAACCGGGTAAAACTCAGACATTAAATTTTTATCATATTAATGATTTATTTTATTTTGTCGATGTTCCTGGTTATGGATACGCAAAAGTCTCAAAAAAAGAACGTGAAAAATGGGGAAAAATGATTGAAGAGTATATTACAACTCGTGAAAATCTTGAACTAGTTTTAATCCTTGTTGATTTCCGTCATGAACCAAGTACAGAAGATGTTCAAATGCGTGAATTTTTAGAATATTATGAAATTCCTTATCGAATTATTATGACGAAGTGTGACAAAATTCCTCGTGGTAAATGGAATAAACATGTGAGTCAAATTCGAAAAGCTTTTGGGAAACCACCGGAAGAATTATTTTTAACATTTTCTTCTGAAACAGGAGAAGGAGTTGAAAAAGCTTGGGAATGGATTGAATCAATCGTATTAGATAAGGAGTGAATAGGATGATTGGGTATAAGAAAAAAGATGCAGTTTCTTTTGAAGAAATATTTCCATTATATGAAGCAGTAGGATGGACAAATTATACAAGTAATCCAACAATGCTAAAAAATGCATTAGAACATAGTTTGTTTATTCTTACAGCAAGAGATGAAGAAGGGAATTTAATTGGATTTCTAAGAGCAGTAGGAGATGGTTATTCTATTCTCTATATTCAAGATATTATTGTGCTTCCCGAGTATCAAAGACAGGGAATTGGTACAGAATTACTTCGTCAAACACTGGAGTATTTTAATGAGATTTATCAAATTATTTTAACAACGGATAGTGAATTAAAAACAATTGCATTTTATGAAGCAAATGGATTTACAGCTTTGTCTAAATATGGTTGTACTTCTTTTATGGCTAATCCGATCCTATAAGCAAAGTAAAAGCATGATTTTTAAAACTATGGTAAACTTGAATTAAGAAATGATGAGTTAAAGGATGGGACATATGAAATTAACAATTGATGAAAAATCACAAGCATGGTTTGAAGAAGAAATGGGAGTTTCTAAAGAACGAGGTGTTCGTTTTTTAGGAAAAGTTTATGGATGTAGTCCAATTCATGAAGGCTTTTCTTTAGCCGTAGAAGTTGATACACCCAATAATCCATTTGTTAGCGTAGAAAAAAATGGAATTACCTATTTTGTTGAAACAGGTGATGAATGGTTTTTCCAAGGTCACGATTTAGATGTCGTATTTGATGAAAAACTAAAAGAACCATCCTATAGTTATCGTGCCATTCAAACTGCATAAAAAATAACTGTAAAAGCTTTTCTCTAATAATAAGAGTGTGGTTAACCAATATTGTGGTTATACTCTTAATTAGAGAAAAGTTTTTTCTTTTGAAAATTTATTTAACAAAAATGCTATAAATAATTCATAAAGTATATATTTTATATTCAAAAAGATACATTAATATAAGTTCATCTCATAAAGAAAGAGAGGGATTTATATGACTTTAAAAAAATATCAATTCGTTTTAATAGGATTATCAACAACATTATTGATGACAGCTTGTTCTCAAGCTGGTGCAAAAACTGCTAATAGAACTAAAACGACTGATTCTAGTATCAGTACAACAACTAATACAACTTATTTTTCCGATAAAGATTTCAATACTCAATACGATGAAACGACAGCTACAAAGATTAATTTATTAGGAGATACGGTATCGGTTTCAGGAGATGGAGTTTCAACAACAGATTCTATTGTAACTATTTCAAAAGCTGGAACTTATATTATTTCTGGAGAATCAAATGGACTTCAATTGAAAGTAGATGCAGATAAAGAAGCAGATATTCATATTATTTTGAAAGGTGTAACGATGAATAATACCAATGCACCTATTAATATTCAAAAAGCAAATTGGGTAACCATTACTTTAGTAGACGGAACGACTAATACTTTAGTAGATTCTAGTGAAAATAGTGATGAAAAAGCGAATGCAGTTTTATTTTCTAAAGTTGATTTAATCATTAATGGAAATGGGACATTAAATATTGATGCTAAAAAGAATAATGGAATTAAAGCAAATGATACACTTCATATTACTGGAGGGACATATCATATAACTGCAATCGGAAATGCGTTTAATGTCAATGATGAATTAAATATTACACATACGAAAATGAGTATCGATGCAAAAAATGATGCCGTGAAAGTCGATAATGATGAAGACCTTTCAGTTGGAAATATGTTTTTATCTGATAATACGATGACTATTAAAGCAGGAGATGATGGTATTCACGCTTCTGGTAATTTAGTAATCGAAAGTGGAACTTATGTTATTGAAAATTCCACAGAAGGAATTGAAGGAAGAGCAATTACGATTCAAGGTGGAGATATTAAAGTTTATGCTAGTGATGATGGTGTCAATGCTGCAAATGCTAATGCAAGTCAAGATGAGATATCTTTTACAATGAATGGTGGAAATTTAGTTGTTGAAGTAGGTGAAGGCGATACGGATTGTATCGATTCAAACGGTAACGTTACAGTAACAGGAGGGACTATTCAATTGGTTGGCCAATCAGGATTTGATTTTGATGGTACTGCCGTTTATACAGGTGGGGAAATTACAATAAATGGCGAAAAACAATCAGAAATCAAAAATTCAATGATGATGGGACCTCCAAATGATACTAGAGGATTTAATCATCAACAAGGAATGCCTCCTCATGATAGAAAGTAACATTTATTAGGAATAAAGAAATAAAGTTAAAATACTTTAAAAAGAAAAAGATTTGATAATCATAATTTTTTAGACATAGCGATTCCATATTAAGGAATTGTTATGTCTTTTTAATTTGAATGTAGAGAAAATATTGGACAAATAGAACATAGTAAGATACAGTTATAGAGTTAACTATTAAAAGAAAGGAAAGTAAAAATGACACAACCAGCTGTAACATATCGTTTAATTAAAACAGAAAAACATACAGGCGCTCGTCTTGGAGAAATTATTACACCACATGGTACTTTTCCAACTCCAATGTTTATGCCTGTAGGTACATTAGCAACTGTAAAATCAATGTCACCAGAAGAATTAGATGAAATGGGAGCCAATATTATTTTAAGTAATACTTATCACTTATGGTTACGTCCAGGTGCGGATATTGTAGATGAAGCAGGAAAATTACACAATTTTATGAATTGGAAAAAAGGAATCTTAACAGATTCAGGCGGTTTCCAAGTATTTTCTTTAAGTGATATGAGAAGAATTGAAGAAGAAGGAGTACATTTTAGAAATCATTTAAATGGTTCAAAATTATTTTTATCTCCAGAAATTTCAATTGATGTTCAAAATAAACTTGGAGCAGATATTATTATGAGTTTTGACGAGTGTCCTGATTTCCATCACACACATGATTATGTGAAAAATTCCATTGCTCGTACAACTAGATGGGCAGAACGTGGATTGAAAGCTCATAAATCTCCAGAAACTCAAGCTTTATTTGGAATTTTACAAGGGGCAGGATACAAAGATTTACGTTTGGATCACGCTAAAGATATGATTTCTCTAGATTTCCCAGGATATTCGATTGGTGGACTATCTGTAGGGGAAACGAAACAAGAAATGAATGAAGTATTAGACTATGTGACACCATTGATTCCGTCTCATAAACCACGTTATTTAATGGGAGTAGGTTCTCCTGACTCATTAATTGATGGAGTGATTCGTGGAGTTGATATGTTTGACTGTGTACTTCCAACACGTATTGCAAGAAATGGTACTTGTATGACGAGTGCAGGACGTCTTGTTGTGAAAAATGCGAAATATGAACGTGATTTCCGTCCAATTGATGAAAAATGTAATTGCTACACATGTCGTAATTATTCTCGTGCGTATATTCGTCATTTATTTAAAGCAGATGAAACATTTGGCTTACGTTTAACAAGTTATCATAATTTATACTTCTTATTAAACTTAATGAAACAAGTTCGTCAAGCCATTATGGATGATAATCTACTAGAATTTAGAGAAGCATTTTTTGAAGAATATGGATTTAATAAAGAAAATGCTCGTAATTTCTAGTATTCTTAGGAAAAATTTGATACAGTAGTAATACATTAAATGAAGGAGTGTTGAAAATGAGTCAATTAGCATTAATGTTACTTTATATTGTTGCACTAGGAGGAGCTTGGTGGTTCTTTGGTCGTAAAAATCGTGAACGTGCTAAAAAATTACAAGAGCAAATGAATGCATTAAAAGCAGGTGATCATATTGTTACGATTGGTGGATTACACGGTGTTGTTCATTATATTGATACAGTTGATCAAACTGTTGAAATTGATTGTGATGGTGTTTATTTAACGTTTGAACGTCGTGCGATTCATCATGTTGTTCCAACAGCTGGAGAAGTAGAAGAAGGTTCAGTAGTGGCAGCTACTAATAGCGACCATGAATAAGCAAGAAGAATTAATGGAAAAGTTTCGTCCTTGGTTAAGTTATAAAATTATTGAATTTATTACTCAGGGATATGAATCGATTTCTAGTTATGATATTGCCACATATTTTGTGACTTATCGTTGGAAGAAGCAGAAGCCTGAAAATTTATTTGAGCAAATTTATCAGTTGAATCAATTAACGATTAATGATTATTTTGATTATGAGTCGATTATGGCTCAAACTTCAACGGAAATGACATTAGATACCATTGATTTGAGTGCTTTGTTAGATTAATATTTATATTTTTATTTGACTTATAAATATAATAGCAAACGGACGCCTTCCGGTAATAGAAGCCCATTTGGCTTCTATTACTACTGCTATTATGATAAGTCATTTTTTATTCCCATGGATATGTATAAACGTTTAAAATGTGACTTTTTTAAGTAGTAAAGGATGCTAGAAAAAGTCATTTCTTTTTTTGTTGAAATTTGAATCTTCATGTATAATAGATTCAGTAAGAAAGGTTGTGGAGTATGAAACATCGATTTAAAGCTTTAGAAGAATTTATGGAAGTTTTTAAACTAAAATGGAAACAATTATTGAATCAAAGAACAAATGAAGAAATACATCATCATGAAGAACATTCTCATGATCTTTGTGGACATCATAGTTACAATCATGATTCTCATCATCATTCTCATGAACACAGTGAACATCATAGTCACGATCATGATTTTCACCATCATTCTCATGAGCAATGTGAACATCATAGTAACGATCATGATTCTCACCATCATTCTCATGAACACAGTGAACATCATAGTCATGATCATGATTTTCACCATCATTCTCATGATCATTGTGGTCATTGTTCCGGTCACCATCATCATGAAATTTCTTGGCAGCGTTGGGTTCTTGCAATTGGTATGTTTGTATTAGCATTGTTTTTAGAAAGTAGTGTAGCTTGGATATCAAATGCCTTATTCCTTTTAACAATTGCTTGTATTGGGAAAGAAGTCATTACTGAAGGAATTATGGATACTATTGAGGAAACAAAGCATTTAAAAAAGTTTCGTCCAAATGTTCATTTACTCATGACACTCGCTGCACTTGGTGCGATTTTTATTGGGAAATTTGAAGAAGCAGCAATGCTAATTGTTATCTTTACAATCGCCCATTCACTTGAAGAATATGTAGAAAAGAAAAGTCGTAAAGATATGACTCAATTATTACAATTACAACCAAAATTAGCGTTGAAAAAAATGAATCATGGACACTTTGAAGAAGTAGATGCTTCTTCTTTAGAAATTGGAGATATTATTCAAGTATTGAATGGAAGTCAAATTTCAGCAGATGGAATAATTATTGAAGGAATGTCCTCTGTTAATCAAGCTTCTGTAACTGGAGAATCAATTCCAGTTGAAAAAGAAGTAGGAAGTGAAGTGTTTGCTGGAACTTTAAATTTAACCCAAACACTGCTCGTTAAGGTTACAAAAAAACAACAAGATAGTGTACTTGGAAAGATTATTACTTTAGTGCAAGAAGCCGGTCAATCATTAACTCGTACAGGTAGTTTCTTAAAAAAATGGGAACCAGTCTATGTCACAATTGTATTAGCTTTATTCCCAGTTGTGTTAGCAATCGGAATTCTATTTTTAAACTGGGATTTCTTAACAGCTTTTTATCGTGGAATGGTTTATTTAATTGCTGTATCTCCATGTGCACTAGCGGCTAGTGCTACACCCGTAACAGTAGCTGCTATTTCTACTTTATCTAGAAAAGGAATCTTTATTAAATCTGGAGCTTCTTTAGAAAAAATGTCTGAAGTTGAAGCGATTGCTTTTGACAAAACTGGTACACTAACAAACGGAACACCGAAAGTTGTGGCCAAAGCGATGGATAAAAATCGTGAATTTGAATTATATTCCATTCTTGTATCGATGGAGAAAAAAGTAAATCATCCATTAGCCTTTGCAATCGTAGAATCTGGATTAGCTTATCGTACTTACTCATTATCTGTTACACCAAAAGTAGGAATTGGATTAGAAGCAACTTATAGAAATCATACGTATCGAGTTGGAAAACCTTCTAGTTTTGCTGCATTAGGAAAATATTCAGAGATTGTTGAGCAGTGGATGAATGAAGGAAAAACAGTTGTAGTTTTAAGTGAGGATCATTTAGTAGTTGGAGCAGTAGCCCTTTTAGATACTCCGAAAGAAGAGTCAAAACAAGTAATTGATTATTTCAAAGGAGAAAATATTCAAACGATGCTTTTAACGGGAGATTCTATTCAAACCGCTGAGGCAATTGCTAACGAATTAGAAGTGGATGAAGTAAGAGCCAATGTATTACCAGAAGAAAAAGCAAATACTTTAAAAGAATGGTCAACAAAATATCCAACAATTGCAATGGTAGGAGACGGTATTAATGATGCACCAGCATTAGTGAATGCAGAAGTTGGGATTGCAATGGGAAAAGGAACGGATGTTGCAATGGAATCTAGTGATATTGTATTAATGAATAGTCAATTAGATTCTTTAAAAACATTACACAAAGTTTCAAAATTAATGATGACTGTTACAAAGCAGAATTTAATTTTTTCTTTATTGATTGTAATCGTATTAGTGTTATTAAACTTCCTTGGTTGGAGTGATTTAACTCTTGGAGTTATTCTTCATGAAGGAAGTACTGTAGTAGTGCTATTACATGCATTAAGGTTAATAGTTGCACCAATTGAATAATCATGAAAATTTCTCTTTCAAATTCATAGAAATGAAAGAGAAATTTTTTTTGCAAAAAAATGTTTGACATTCAAAGTATTATTTAGTATAGTTTGAATATCAAATGATTTGATATTCAAACTAATTAGGAGAAAGAAATGGAAACAACTCTAGAGAAAATTAATGAGTATTTGGTAGACGTCTTTAACCAAATGCTAGACATTGAAGAATCTTCATTGGCACAAAGCCAATTTAAAGATTTATCCATTAAAGAAATGCATGCAATTGAAGCAATTGGCATGTACCATGAACTCACGACAACAGAAGTTGCCAATACATTAAATGTGACAGTTGGGACGCTAACGGTAGCAGTTAATGCTTTAGTGAAGAAAGGTTATGTTGAACGCTTAAAAGATGCAAAAGATCGACGAATTGTTAGATTAGGTTTAACAAGTAAAGGTCGCCTCTTGTATCGATTACATCGTAAGTTTCATGAAAAATTAGTGAAACGTACGATTGAAGGAATGAACGAGGAAGAAATGGCTATTTTGGTAAAAGGTCTTCATAATTTATATAACTTTTTACACGAAGCCAAAGCTGAAGTTCAAAAAGGAGAGATTTGATGTCCACTGTAAAAGTGATTCATACAAGTTCTTACCTACCAATTCATGAAATAAAAAATGCAGATTGGGAGCTTCAATTAGATACTACAGATGAATGGATTCAAAAAAGAACTGGAATTCAATCAAGACGTTATGCTAGAGAGTTAACAACAAGTGATTTAGCGATAAAAGCTGCTCAAAAGCTTTTAGAAGAGTCTGCAATACATCCAGAAGAAATTGAATTTGTCATCGTAGCAACAATGACTCCTGATTCTATGAGCCCTTCTTGTGCAGCAAAAGTTCAAGGAGCAATTGGCGCCACTAATGCATTTGCATTTGACATTAGTGCAGCTTGTGCAGGATTTGTTTTTGCTCTTTCTACTGGCATTAAGATGCTCTCAGCAAGTCGTTCTAAATACGGTTTAATCATTGGTGCTGAAACTATGTTATCTGTTTTAGATTGGAAAGATCGTTCTACAGCTATTTTATTTGGCGATGGAGCAGGTGCTGTTTTATTAGAAAAAACAGATGATACAACCTTATTTGTTGAAACTTTACGTTCTGATGGCCAAAAAGGAGATGCGTTAGTTTGTGGAGAAAGATTGGAACAACATACAATTTCCACAATGAGAATGGATGGTAGAGGAGTTTTTGAACTCGTTTCAAGGGAAGTTCCAAAAAATATTTCAGAAACTCTAGAAAAAGCTCAAATGAGTGCTGATGATGTAGATTTATATGTACTTCATCAAGCAAATGTTCGATTAATTGAACAAGTTGCAAAAAAATTAAAACAACCAATCGAAAAATTCCCAACAAATCTAGCTAGTGTAGGAAATACTTCGGCAGCAAGTATTCCAATTCTTCTAGATGAATTAGTTCGAAATCAATTGGTCACGATTGGTAGTGGTCAAACATTATTACTAAGTGGCTTTGGTGGCGGATTATCTTGGGGAAGTATGATAATAACAATTTAATTATTTGGAGGAAACAAACATGACATTCGAAAAAATTCAAGAAATTATTACAGATCAATTAGGAAAAGAAAAAGAAGAAGTACAATTATCAACTAGCTTAAAAGATGAGTTAGAAGCAGATAGCTTAGATTTATTCCAAATCATTAATGATATTGAAGATGAATTTGATGTAAAAATCGATACAGAAGATGGATTAGAAACTGTAGAAGATTTAGTAAAATATGTTGATAATCAATTAGCAGAAAAATAATAAGGGATGAGTTATATGGAATCAAAAATTAGTCAATTACTTGGTATCCAGTATCCTATTATTCAAGGTGGAATGGCTTGGGTTGCAAATCCATCTTTAGCAAGTGCAGTATCCAATGCAGGTGGGCTAGGAATTATTGCCTGTGGTCATGCTCCTGGTCCAGTTGTACAAGGATTTATTGATGAAATGAAGCAATTAACGGATAAACCTTTTGGAGTTAATATCATGCTATTAAGTCCTTTCGTAGATGAAGTAGTAGATGTGGTTTGCCAAGCGGGCGTAAAAGTTGTTTGTACTGGTGCTGGAAATCCAGGAAAATATATGGATAAATTTAAAGCTGCTGGTATTATTGTCATCCCAGTAGTAGCTTCTGTAGCTTTAGCAAAACGTATGGAAAAAGCTGGTGCTGACGCTGTCGTCATTGAAGGAATGGAAGCAGGGGGACATATTGGTAAAACAACTACCATTGCTTTATTACCTCAAGTAGTCGATGCTGTAAATATCCCTGTTATCGCAGCTGGTGGTATTGGTGATGGCCGTGGGATGGCAGCTGCATTGATGTTAGGTGCTGAAGCTGTTCAATTAGGAACTAGATTTTTAGTTGCAAAAGAATCTACTGCTCATGATAACTTTAAGCAAGCAGTGATTAAAGCAAAAGATATTGATACAGTAATTACTGGTCAAATTACAGGACATCCAGTTCGTGTATTAAGAAACAAATTAACAAAAATTTATTTACAAGCAGAAAAAGAAGAAACTAGTAAAGAAAATCCTGATTTCGAACGATTAGAAGCTATTGGAAAAGGAGCTCTTAGACGAATTGTTGTTGAAGGAGATACTCAAATGGGATCGATGATGGCAGGACAAATTGCTGGTTTAATTCAAAAAGAAGAAACTTGTAAAGAAATTATTGAAGAATTAATGAGAGATTCAATAAAAACGATTCAAGAACAAATGAAACGTTTTGAAGATTAATTTTTTTTACACAAAATTTATTTTGAACTTCAAAGTATAAGGAGTGCTTATGAAAACGGCTTTTATTTTCCCAGGACAAGGGAGTCAAAAACCTCAAATGGGGTTAGAGTTTCTAGATAATCCTAAGGGTCAAAATTTATTAGAACAAACACAAAAAGTATTAGATTTTTCAGTATTAGAATTATTAGAAGATGAACATTCTACGAAGCTTCATGAAACAAAATATACACAGCCTTTATTATTATTTGTTTCTAAACTTATTTTACAGTTTCTTGAGGAAGAAGGATTTCATCCAGATATCGTTGCCGGTCTATCTCTTGGGGAATATAGTGCATTAATGGCAAGTGGTGCATTAAGTTATGAATCAGCATTGACGCTTGTTTCAAAACGAGGAGAATGGATGCAAGAGGCAGCTAATCAAAATGTTGGTACAATGGCTGCTATTTTGGGATTAGAAGATGAAGTCATTGAAAAGGTATGTAAAGAATTACAAGAACATGGATTATTAGTATCGCCTGCCAATTATAATACACCAGGACAACTAGTAATCGGTGGAAAAAAGGATGCTGTTGAAATAGCAGTAGAAAAATTAAAAGAACAAGGAGCAAAACGTGCGATTGTTCTTCCCGTAAGTGGAGCTTTTCATACAGAATTAATGAATCCAGCAGCAGAAAAATTTAATGACTTTATAAAAACAATTTCGTTTCAAATACCAAGTATTCCAGTATTAAGTAATGTGACTGGAGTACAACATTCTATTCCGATTAAAGCAGAAATATTGACACAACAAATCACTCATTCTGTTAAATGGAAACAAAATGTTGAATGGATGTTAGAACAAGGTGTACGAGTGTTTGTAGAAATTGGACCTGGAAAAAGTTTATCTCAAATGATTAAACAAATTGCCAAAAGTCATTCAATCGAAGTAACTGTACTTCAAACGGAATCAATCAAACAATTGGATCAAACAGTACAAGAATTACGTAGAATGAAAGAGGAGAATATATGAAATTTATCGATAAGACAGTCGTTGTAACGGGAAGTAGAAGAGGAATTGGATTAGGCATTGCATTAGCTTTTGCAAAAGAAGGGGCTAATATTGTCCTAAATGCAACTTCAGAAATTGATCAAGAAGTATTAGAGCTATTTACTCCATATCCAGGAGAAGTTCTAAGTGTTGTTGGTGATATTTCAAAATTTGAGGTTGCTGAAAGTTTAGTGGAACAAACGATTGAGAAGTTTTCAAAAATAGATGTATTAATTAATAATGCTGGAATTACTCGTGATGGATTAGTGTTAAAAATGAAAGAAAGAGATTTTGATGATGTCATTGATGTTAATTTAAAAGGTTGTTTCAACTTAATTCGTTTTGCTAGTCCATACATGGTACGTCAAAAATCGGGAAGTATTATTAATATGACAAGTATTGTTGGTGTATCTGGTAATGCTGGTCAAGTCAATTATGCTGCAAGTAAAGCAGGAATTATTGGTTTAACGAAATCAGTAGCAAAAGAAATTGGTTCAAGAGGAATTACCGTTAATGCGATTGCACCTGGATATATTGATACTGAAATGACACAAGCACTTCCAGAAAAAATTCGCAAAGAATGGGAAAAACAAATTCCAATGCGTAAATTTGGAACAGTTGAAGATATTGCTGAAGCTTGTTTATATTTAGCCGAACAAAAATATATGACAGGACAAGTATTACAAATTAACGGTGGTTTATATATGTAAAGGAGGAAAAACATGAATCGAGTAGTCATTACAGGAATGGGTGCTATTACACCATTAGGAAATGATGTTGCCAGTTTTTGGGATGGATTGAAAAATGGTAAAAATGGAATAGATTTCATAACAAAATTTGATACGAAAGATATTGATGTTCATGTAGCTGCAGAAGTAAAAGGATTTGATCCTACTTTATATATGGACCGAAAAGAAGCAAAGCGAATGGATTTATTTTGCCAATATGGAATTGCGGCAGCGTTACAAGCAGTTGAACATAGTGGAATTACTCATGAAAATACGGATTTTGACCGTTTTGGTGTCATTGTAAGTTCTGGTATCGGTGGTTTACCAACGATGGAACAACAGATCATCAAAATGCATGACAAAGGTCCAACAAGAGTTGCTCCATTATTTGTTCCGATGACAATTGGGAATATGATTGCTGGAAATATTTCAATGAAAACAGGAGCTAGAGGAATTTGTACTTCGATTGTAACAGCTTGTGCAAGTGGAACTCATGCGATTGGTGAAGCTTTCAGAAATATTAAGCACGGTTATTCTGATGTCATTTTAGCTGGTGGTTCAGAAGCAACGATTTGTGAAATTGGGATTGCTGGATTTGCTGCTTTAACAGCATTAAGTAATAGTAAAGACCCAAATAAAGCTTCTATCCCATTTGATAAAAACCGTAATGGTTTTGTGATGGGGGAAGGTGCAGGAGTTGTTGTTTTAGAAAGTTTAGAACATGCTCAAAAAAGAGGAGCAACGATTTATGCTGAAATCGTTGGTTATGGAGCAACAGCTGATGCTTATCATATGACTGCTCCTACACCAGATGGTAGTGGTGCAGGAAAAGCAATTTTACATGCTTTGAATGAAGCGCAATTATCTCCAAGTGATGTAGATTATATTAATGCTCATGGAACAAGTACTCCTGCAAATGATTCTTCTGAAGTAACAGCAATTCGTTATGCTTTAAAAGATGCTGCAGATCATGTACATGTTTCAAGTACTAAATCGATGACAGGACATTTATTAGGTGCTGCAGGAGCTATTGAAGCCATTGCATGTATTAAAGCAGTTGGAGAGGACTTTATTCCGCCGACAATTAATGTGAAAGAACAAGATGAAGCATGTTCTGTAAATGTAACAGCACTAACAGGTGTTGCAAAAGAAGTAAATGTTGCCATTAGTAATTCATTAGGATTCGGTGGACATAATGCAGTTTTATGCTTCAAGAAGTGGAAAGGATAATGTATGAATATAGAGGATTTAAAAGCTATTGTTTCGTTATTCGATCATTCAAGTTTAATGGAATTACATTTACAACAAGAAGGAGTAGATCTTCAACTTTCAAAACGAGAAAATTATCCAGTAAGTGGTTCTAAACAAGTTGTTGAAACGATTGAAGAGAAGCCAGTAGTAGTGGTACCTACAAAAGAAATTATTTCTGAAACGGTAGTCACTACAGCTCCTGAAGTTCAAGAAACAGTTGTAAAAGAAGATTTACAATATATTAAAAGTCCAATTGTGGGGATTGTGTATTTAGCACCATCTCCAGATGACCCTACTTTTGTTCAAGTACAAGATAAAGTTCAAGTTGGACAACCAGTATGTATTATTGAAGCCATGAAAATTATGAATGAAATTACTGCAGAAATTTCTGGTGAAGTAGTAGAAATACTTGTAGAAAATGGACAAATGGTAGATTACGGGCAAGAATTATTTGCTATTAAGAAAAATTAGGAGGGTTATTATGAGTGTAATGACAGTAACAGATGTAATGAAATTAATTCCAAATCGTTTTCCAATTTTATATATTGACCGAGTAGAAGAATTAATTCCAGGTGAGCACGTAGTGGCTACTAAAAATGTAACGTATAATGAGCATGTTTTCCAAGGACATTTTCCTGGAGAACCTGTATTACCAGGAGTTTTAATTGTGGAAGCTTTAGCACAAGCTGGTTCAATTCCATTATTATCATTAGAAAGTTTTAAAGGAAAAACTGCTTATTTAGGTGGTTTAAATCATGTGAAATTTAGAAAAAAAGTAACACCAGGAGATGTTTTAACCCTTCAAGTGGATATTCTTAAATTAAAAGAGTATGCAGGAATTGGTAAAGCAAAAGCCTTTGTAGATGGTAAAGTTGTGTGTGAAGCGGAGTTAACCTTTATTATTGGTAGGTAAGATATGTTTAAAAGAATTTTAATTGCGAATCGAGGAGAAATTGCTTGTCGATTGATTCGTGCATGTAGAGAACTTAATATTGAAACGGTAGCTGTTTATTCTCAGGCTGATTCTGAAGCACTACATGTACAATTAGCAGATTATGCTGTTTGCATTGGTAAAAATATTAGTAAAGAATCGTATTTGAATGTTGAAAATATTTTAAGTGCAGCTGTATTAACTGGATCACAAGCGATTCATCCAGGTTTTGGTTTTTTATCAGAAAATCCTAAATTTGCAAAAATGTGTGAAGAATGTCAGGTGAAATTCATTGGACCTAGCGCACATGTCATTCAAATGATGGGAGATAAAGCACAAGCTCGTAAACAAATGATGAAAGCAGGAGTTCCCGTTATACCAGGTAGTGATGGGGTTGTTCCTACTGTTGAAGAAGGACTAAAGATTGCAGAAAAGATTGGATTTCCTCTTTTAATTAAAGCTGTCGCAGGTGGTGGCGGAAAAGGAATTCGTAAAGTTCAAAGTCTTGAAGAGTTTGAAAAACAATTTTTAGCAGCTCAACAAGAAGCGCTTCAAGCATTTGGTAATGAAGAAGTGTATATAGAGCGAATTATTTATCCTGCCAAACATATTGAGTTTCAAATTTTAGCAGATTCTTATGGCAATGTTGTTCATTTAGGGGAACGTGATTGTTCTTTACAAAGAAAAAATCAAAAAATTATAGAAGAAGCACCAAGTCCTTATTTAGATGAGGAATTACGTGAAAAAATGGGACATGCAGCTGTGTTAGCAGCAAAATCAGTAGGTTATGAAAATGCAGGGACAATTGAATTTTTAGTAGATCAGGATAAAAATTTCTACTTTATGGAGATGAATACTCGTATTCAAGTAGAACATCCAATTACGGAAATGATAACAGGCATTGATTTAGTAGAATGGCAATTAAAAGTAGCATATGGCGAAAGAATAAACTTTACTCAAGATGAGATTAAAATTAATGGACACTCTATCGAATGTCGTTTAAATGCAGAATGTCCAAGAGAAAACTTTAGACCTGCACCAGGAACGATTGAAGTCTTACATCAACCAAATGGTGGTCTAGGTGTCAGAATAGAGTCAGCCTTATATGCTGGGTATAAAATTCCACCATTTTATGATTCTATGTTATCTAAATTAATTGTCCATGCACCAAGTAGAACTCAAGCTATTTTAAAAATGGAACGAGTACTACAAGAATTAGTAGTTGAAGGCGTTGAGACGAATAAGGAATTTTTACAAGATTTATTGCAATCAACTTTTTTTGAAAGAGGAGATTATACGACAAATGTTGTAGAAGAAAAATTCTTACCAGAATGGTTTAATAAGTCTCGTCCATAAAGGAGTGATTAAATGGGTTTATTTAAAAAACGTCCTTATATTTCATTAAAACAGAATCCTGTTGATGTAGTAGAATCTGAAAAAGCTCCAATGATCCCTGATGGAAAATGGATTCAATGCCCTCAATGTCAAAAAACGGTTTATTTGGATGATATTGGGGAATTTCAAATTTGTCCAAATTGTGATTATCATTTTAGATTAACACCAAAACAAAGAATTGCTTTTATGACAGACGAGTTTGAAGAATGGTTTGTTGACAAACAAATGAAAGTAGCAGTTGATTTTCCAGGTTATGACTTGAAACAGAAAAAAGCACGACAGACTACAGGAGAAGATGAAGCTGTAACTGTTGGGCTTGCAAAAATTAGCCAGTTACCATTTGTTTTAGCGATTATGAATCCTTATTTTATGATGGGTTCAATGGGACAAGTAGTTGGTGAGAAACTTACTTTAGCCTTTGAAGAAGCAACCAAGAGAAAGCTTCCAATTATAGTTTGCACAGCTTCTGGTGGCGCTAGAATGCAAGAAGGAATTTATTCATTAATGCAAATGGCAAAAATTAGTGCAGCAGTACAAGCGCATCACTTAGCAGGATTATTGTACATCACGGTATTAACAGATCCTACAACAGGTGGTGTAACAGCAAGTTTTGCGATGCAAGGAGATATTATTATTAGTGAACCAAAAGCAATTGTTGGATTTGCTGGTAAACGTGTGATTGAGCAAACGATGAAAGAAAAGTTACCGGATGATTTCCAACAAGCTGAAACTGTACAAGCAAATGGATTTATTGATGCCATTATTCATCGTAATCAGCTAAAAGAAACATTAAAAACTCTTTTAAGTCTACATTCTTTAGAGGAGGAATTCAGATGAAACCAATGAAAATTGTTCAAAAAGCACGCGATATTAACCGTGCAACTACTAAAGAATGGATTGACGAAATTTTCGATGACTTTATAGAATTAAAAGGAGATCGTTTTTTTGCAGATGATGCTGCCATTATTGGAGGAATTGCTCGTTTAAAAGAGATTCCAGTTACAGTCATTGGAATGCAAAAAGGTCATACCTTAAAAGAAAATATTGAGCGTAACTTTGGACAAGTTCATCCAGAAGGTTATCGAAAAAGTTTAAGATTAATGAAACAAGCTGAAAAATTTAATCGTCCAATTATTACAATGATTAATACAGCTGGCGCTTTTTGTGGTAAAAGCGCTGAAGATAGAGGGATTGGGGAAGCCATTGCTAAAAATCTTCAAGAGATGAGTCATTTAACCGTTCCGGTTATTGCCATTTTAATGGGTGAAGGTGGAAGTGGAGGCGCTATTGCATTAGCTGTAGCTAATGAAGTTTGGATGATGGAATATGCCATCTATTCAATTTTATCTCCAGAAGGATTTGCTTCAATTTTGTGGAAAGATAGTTCAAAAGCAGAACAAGCAAGTGAATTAATGAAGTTTACAAGTAAGGAATTACTCGAAGAAGGAATTGTTGATAAAATTATTTTAGAGAAAAACCGTTCGTTTAAAAAAATAGCGACAGAACTTCAAACTTCTTTATTGGCATCTTTAAAAGAATGGCGTACCAAATCAAAAGAAGAACTAGTAAGCCAACGCTTAGAAAAATTTAGAAAATTTTAAAATGACGAACGACAACTATGACATTTTGTTATAGTTGTTTTTTATTTAAGCGAATTAAATTTAGGTTAACCTAAAAGTTTATTTTTTTCTTAAAAATCATGTATATTATTGAGTTTTTTTGTTATACTAGGTTACACAAAAGATTTTGGAAGGTGATTATATGATTAGAGTTGAAAAAGTAAGAAATGCGATGAAGGATTTAGAAATTGATGGATTAATTGTTTATAGTCCATATAATTTACGTTACTTAGCGAATTTTACAGGTACAACAGGTTTTTCATTAATTACATTAAATGAAGCATATTTTGTAACAGATGCTCGATATACTCAACAAGCTCAAAAACAAGCACAAGGATTTACAGTGATTGAACATAAAACAGGTTGGTTAGGTGTATTCCGTGAATTAATTGAAAAACATGGATTAAAACATGTTGGATTTGAAGCAGATCACTTATCTGTTTCAATGTTAGAAGTTTTTGAAGATGAATTTGATACAGATTTAGTTCCAACTCAAGGATTAGTAGAAAAAATTCGTGAAATTAAAGATGAAGCTGAAATTCAAACGATTCGTAAAGCTTGTTCGATTTCTGATGCAGCCTTTTTACATATTTTAAATGTACTAAAAGCTGGTATGAGTGAAATTGAAGTAGCCAATGAATTAGATTTCTTCATGAGAAAACAAGGCGCATCTGGTGTTTCATTTGATACAATTATTGCTAGTGGTGTTCGTTCTTCAATGCCTCATGGTGTTGCTAGTGAAAAATTAATCGAAACTGGTGATTTAGTAACATTAGACTTTGGATGTTACTATCAAGGTTATGTTTCTGATATGACTCGTACAATTGCTGTAGGAGAACCAACAGATCAATTAAAAGAAATTCATGATGTTGTATTACAAGCTCAATTATTAGTAAGTGCAGCAGCAGGACCAGGTAAAACTGGAGTAGAATTAGATAAAATTGCTCGTGACTATATCGCAAGTAAAGGATATGGCGAATACTTCACGCACTCAACTGGACATGGTATTGGTTTAGAAATTCATGAAGCACCAAATGTAAGCCGTTTAGCGACTCAAGCATTCGTTCCGGGGAATGTGATTACAAATGAGCCAGGTATTTATATTCCAGGTGTTGGTGGCGTTCGTATTGAAGATGATATTATTATTACACCAACTGGTGGAGAAGTGATTCAACAAGTTCCACGTGAATTGATTATTTTATAAGATACTACCTTGTGAGTTGTGATAGAACAAAAATCATGGTAAACTGTAGAAGAGAGTGAAGATCATGATTCGTGATGCTCATTGAGACAGATAGCGATTCAGAATCTTTGTAAAAGGAGGTTCATTATGGAAAAATATTCAAATCAAACAGCTGTTTTAGGTGCTATTGAAATTGCCCCTGAAGTGATTGAGAGCATTGCAGGAATTGTTGCTTCTAAAGTGGAAGGATTCCATCCTTTATCAGGAATTATTAAAACAAGTGTGAATACACTTTTTGGACGTGAAGAATTAGCAAAAGGTGCTTATTTAACCCAAGAACAAGGTGAATTTATTCTTGATGTGTACGGTAATGTGGATTATGGAGTATCTATTCCAAAATTAGCATTACTATTACAAAATAAAATTAAAGAACAATTATTATTTAGTTGTGAATTAGAAATTTCTCAAGTAAATATTCATGTTCAAACAATTATTCCAGCAAAAAATGTAGATTCTAAAATTTTTGAATTGGGGGATGAAGAGTGAGTCGTAACCCATTAAAAAGACGTGCACTACGTATTATTGCTATTCAAGCTTTGTATCAAATGGATATTTGTAAAGATTTATCAGAATTTGATGCTGTTCGCTTAGCGTTAGACGTATTGCATGATGAACAATCATTTGATGAAGAATTATATTCTAATGAAGCATTATTAGATGAGTTCCCAGAAATTCATTATTCATTAGATTTAATCCAAGGGGTTCAAAACCAATTAGAAGAGATTGATGCTTTAATTTCCTCACATTTAAAAGGATGGGAATTAAATAGAATCGTTCGCTTAGATTTAATGATTATGCGTGTAGCAGTTTGCGAAATGCGTTCGCCTGAATTGGAAGTTCCTCAAACAGTTGCATTGAATGAAGCAATTGAAATTGCGAAATTATATAGTGATGAAAAATCAGCGAAATTTATTAATGGTGTCTTATCAAACTTTGTTGAAGGGTAAGTCAGTATAGGAGGTTGAGCAAGAAGGCGCTCCGAAGCAATGATTTGCTTCCAGGAACACTTTTTGCTCAATTTTTTATTTAAAGGAGTGAGTAAATGGCGATTGTATTAGATGGTAAAAGTTTAGCCTTAAAAATTCGTCAAGAATTGAAACAAAAAGTAGAAGAACAGGCAGTAAAACCCGGTTTAGTCGTATTATTAGTAGGAGAAGATCCTGCTAGTCAAATTTATGTACGAAATAAAGAACGTGCCGCAAATGAAGTGGGCTTTCATTCAATTGTGGAAAGATTACCTGAAACTACTACTCAAGAAGAGTTATTAGAAAAAATTAAAACGTTAAATGAAGATGAAGCTGTTCATGGAATTTTAGTTCAATTACCATTACCAAAACAGATTGATAGCCAGACAGTATTAGAAGCCATTATTCCAGAAAAAGATGTGGACGGCTTCCATCCTGTAAATTTAGGAAAATTACTTCAAAAAGATGAAAGTATTGTCCCATGTACACCAAAAGGAATCATTCGATTATTAGAAGAGTATAAAATTGACCTTACTGGGAAAGAAATGGTTGTCATTGGACAGAGTACGATTGTTGGTCGTCCAATTGCTTTATTAGGATTAAATCGTGGAGCAACGGTAACCGTTTGTCATAGTCGAACAAAAGATTTAGAGAAACAAATTTCTCGTGCAGATATTATTATTAGTGCGGTTGGGAAACCAAATTTAGTTTTGAGAGAACATGTAAAAAAAGATGCCGTTATTATTGATGTGGGCATTAACCGATTAGAATCTGGTAAACTCGTTGGAGATGTGGATTTTGATGGTGTTAAAGATCAAGTAAGCGCCATTACTCCAGTACCAGGAGGAGTTGGTCCAATGACGATTGCTATGTTATTAGAACAGACGTATCTTAATGCATGTAAGAGGGATATGAATCATGAGTGAAGAATATGTAACTGTCTCGGCATTAACGAAATATATTAAGTATAAATTTGATAAAGACCCTCATCTTGGTAGAGTCTATTTAACAGGGGAAATTTCGAATTTTCGTTTACGTCCGACTCACCAATATTTTAGTTTAAAAGATGAACAGGCAATTATTTCTGCAACGATGTTTCAATCTGCCTTTAAAAAGATTCAATTCCGTCCTGAAGAAGGGATGAAAGTATTAGTGATTGGTAAAGTTTCTGTTTTTGAAAAATCAGGACAGTACCAAATTAATATTGAACATATGGAACCGGATGGAGTTGGGGCTCTTTATTTAGCCTATGAACAATTGAAAAAGAAATTAGAAGCTGAAGGATTATTTTCTCTTCCTAAAAAGCCAATCCCTCAATTCCCTAAAAAAATTGCGATTTTAACGAGTGAATCAGGTGCGGTTATTCAAGATATTCAAACAACAGTGGCTCGAAGATTTCCTATTGTTCAATTAGTCTTATATCCAACAGTTGTACAAGGAGTTCATGCAGTCAATAGTATTTTGAAAAATTTAGACTTAGTAGAACAAGAAGATTATGATGTTGTCATTATTGGACGTGGTGGTGGATCGATTGAGGACTTGTGGGCGTTTAATGAGGAGCCTGTTGTAAGAAGAGTCGCTGAGTTGTCGATTCCAGTTATTTCAAGTGTAGGGCATGAAACAGATACGACTTTAATTGACTTTGTATCGGATATGAGAGCTGCCACTCCAACGGCTGCTGCAGAAATTGCAACGCCTGTTTTAATGGAAATTCATCAACAATTGAGAAATTTGCAAACACGTCTGGAACAAGCCTTATCTCGACAATTACAAATCAAACGAGAAAGAATGCAAGCATTAGCGAATGCAAGTATTTTCCAAAATCCAGAACGGATTTACCAAGTATATCAACAGCGAGTAGATCAATTAGAAATGCGATTGACTCAAATGATGAAACAAAGTGTTCAGCAAAAACGTCAACAATTAGTAAAAAATCAACATCGTTTAGAATTAGGTTCTCCAAGTAGAAGAGTGCAAACGGAAAAACAAGCACTTCAATATTTGGCGAAACGATTGGAACAAGCACAAGGTCAATTGATGAAAGATAAAAAACAACAATTCCAAAGAGCGATTCAGCAATTAGACTTATTAAGTCCATTAAAAATTATGAATCGTGGGTATGGCATTTTACAACAAGAGGAAACAATTATTAAAAGTGTTGACCAGTTAGAAGTAAATCAAGAATTAACAATTCAATTAGTCGATGGAACAGTTCGTTCTAAAGTGACTTCTGTAGAGAAAGGAAATCAATTATGGTAAAGAAAGAGAAAAAATTTGAAGAAGCAATGAGTGAATTAGAACAAATTGTACAGCAATTAGAAAGAGGAGATGTTCCTTTAGACGAAGCCATTGCAAAGTTTCAAGAAGGAATGGCTCTAAGTCAATATTGTAATGAAACATTAACAAAAGCAGAAGAAACAGTCAGCAAAATGATTGTTGTAAAAGAAGATTAATGGAGTAACTCATGAGTGAAATGATTTCATATTGGCAACAAGAAATAGAAAACTATTTATTAACTCGAATAGAGGAGATTCCAAATATTTCCACAAGATTGAAAGAAGCGATGCTGTATGCTTGTAGTAGTGGTGGAAAGAGAATTCGTCCATTATTAGTACTGTTAATCAGTCATTTAGAAGAAGTGGAACTTCAAAAAGTGTTACCAGTAGCAGCTTCTTTAGAAATGATTCATACGTATTCATTAATTCATGATGACTTACCAGGAATGGATAATGACGATTATCGTCGTGGCAAGTTAACGGTTCATAAGCAATTTGATGAAGCAACTGCCATTTTAGCAGGTGATGCTTTATTAACACTAGCATTCGAAGAATTAGCTCAATGTCAATTATCTGATGTAAAAAAAGTTCGAGCTATCCAAGTTTTAGGCTCAGCTTCTGGAGCTAGTGGTATGATTACAGGTCAAATGAGAGATATTGCAAGTGAACATCAAGAAATTACAGTAGAGCAACTCAAACAAATTCATGCAGATAAAACAGGACAATTATTATTAGCTGCGATTCGTTTAGGCTTACTCGTATTAGAGGATGCAACACCTTATGAAGAAGCTCTTTTAAAATTTGGCGTGCATTTTGGCTTAGCTTTTCAAATTCAAAATGACTTACAAGATGTTTGCTGGGATTCTGAAAAAACAGGTAAAATCACTGGACAAGATGCAGCATTAGAAAAAAATACGTATCCTAGCATTTTAGGAATTGATGGAGCAAAACTTGCCTTAGAACAAGAAATCAACCAGGCAAAACAAGCAATTCTATCTATTTCAAATGAAACAAAGGTTCAAAGACAAGTACAAGAAATATTTATAAAAATTCTCTCATATGTAGAGATTTAAAGGAGAAAGAATGGAAAAAGAACGAGTAGACCTTCTAGTCGTACAACAAGGATTGACGGATTCTAGGGAAAAAGCGAAAAGACTTGTCATGGCAGGACAAATTGTCGATGCTGTGAAACATATTCGCTATGATAAACCAGGTGAAAAAATTCCGATTACCACTGAACTATATATTAAAGGAGAAACACTTCGCTATGTTTCAAGAGGTGGGTTGAAATTAGAAAAAGCACTCGCAACTTTTGATGTCAGTGTAGAAGGGAAGATTTTATTAGATATTGGTGCTTCAACAGGAGGCTTCACAGATGCAGCTCTACAACATGGTGCTTTATTAAGCTATGCATTAGATGTTGGATATAATCAATTAGATTATAAATTAAGACAAGACGAACGAGTGGAAGTTATGGAAAGAGTGAATTTCCGCTTTAGTAAGCCGGAAGATTTTACAAAAGGAAAACCTCAAGTAGCATCGATTGATGTTTCGTTTATTTCTTTAAAATTAATTCTACCACCATTAAAAGATATTTTAGAGATGGATGGGGACGTTCTTGTACTTATCAAACCACAGTTTGAAGCTGGAAGAGAACGTATTGGAAAAAAAGGAATTGTTAGTGATCCAAAAGTTCATCAAGATGTATTAGAAGAAATTTTAGAATATTGCGAACAAATTGGTTTTTCTGTAAATCAGCTTACTTTCTCTCCAATTACAGGAGGAAGTGGTAATATCGAGTTTTTAGCACATTTACAATTACATGAAACTGTTACTTCCTCTTATGATTGGAAGACTGGTATTCAAGCAGTTGTGAAAGAAGCTCATCAACAATTAAAAAATCTAAAATAGAGGTGGAACGATGATTCAAGAATTGTTTATTAAAAATTTTGCAATTATTGAAGAAGTTCGCTGTCAATTTGAAAAAGGCATGACGGTATTAACTGGGGAAACAGGTGCAGGTAAATCAATTATTATTGATGCAGTAGGATTACTCGCTGGAGAACGTGCTAGTTTAGAAATGATTCGATATGGCAGTGAAAAAGCGACTATTCAAGCAGTTTTTACCATTGATTCAGAAGAGACAAAAAGAAAAATTGAAGCATTAGGTATTGAAATCGAAAATGATGAAATCATGATTCAACGTGAATTATATCAAACAGGTAAATCGACTTGTCGTATTAATGGGCAAATGGTTACCGTTTCGTTATTAAAACAAGTTGGACCGTATTTGATTGATATTCATGGGCAGAATGAACATTTCTTATTATTAAACGAAGAGCATCATTTAAGTCTTTTAGATGCATATGCAGGACAAAAATTACAACCTTTAAAAGACGATTATACTCAGTATTATGAACATTTTTGTAGTATTCAAGAGCAATTAAGAAAGTTACAAACTGCTGAAAAAGAAGATGCTCAAAAAATTGATTTATTAAAATTCCAAGTAGAAGAAATTGAATTATCAAATATTTATATAGGAGAAGAGGAAGAATTAGTTCAAGAAAAAGAATATTTTACTCATTTCCAAAAAATTCAAGAGCACTTAATGTCCGCTTTATCTATGTTACAAACGGAAGAATATTCTGCAGTAGATGCCATTAGTCAAGCTTCTCAAGAAATAGGATTTTTACAAGGTATTGGAGAAAATTACCAACAATTGTATCAGCAATTACAAGAATCTTATTATCAATTACAAGATGCCGTTTCTCATATGAGTCAAGAATTAGATCATGCAGAATATGATGAAGAAAGATTAGCCTATATTGAAGAACGTTTAGATGTTTATTATCAGTTAAAACGTAAATATGGAGATAATGCAGAGGAAATATTAGAATTCCAAGCACAAGCACAAGCTCAATTAAATCAAATTGAAAATAAAGAAAGTATTATTGAAACTTTAATTCAAGAAAAAGCACAAATCGAACAAAAAGCAAAACAAGTGGCACATGAATTAACGCAGCAAAGACAAGAAATTGCCCTTGAATTAGCGAAAAAAATAGAAACACAGTTACATGAATTATATATGGAACAAGCCATTTTTGAAATTCGTGTCCAACCAAGTGAACAATTACTTGAAACGGGGATGGATGAAGTCTACTTCTATATTTCAACGAATAAAGGTGAACCAGTTAAACCATTACAAAAAATTGTATCTGGTGGGGAATTATCTAGAATTACCCTTGCTATGAAAACTATTTTTGTACGTAAACATGGAGTGGGAACGATTGTATTTGATGAGGTAGATACAGGAGTTAGTGGACGAGTAGCACAAGCAATTGCGAATAAAATGCATTATATTTCAGAATTTGCTCAAGTATTATGTATCACTCACTTGCCACAGGTGGCAAGTATTGCGGGAGTTCATATTTTCATAGAAAAAATGGAAAAAGATGAGCGTACTCGTACCACACTTACAACATTAGAAGAAGACAAACGTATCGAAGAAATTGGTCGTATGTTGTCTGGGGAAGAAATGACCGAATTAACAAAACAACATGCAGCAGAACTGATTGCATTGTCTGGGAAAATTCGTCAACAAAATAAAGTTCAAAAGAAACAGGTGATTGCAAATGACTAAAATTTTTGCACATAGAGGAAGTAGAGGAACTCATCCAGAAAATACATTAGCTGCTTTTCAAGAAGCAGTACGTGTTCAAAGTGATGGAATTGAATTAGATGTTCACGTTTCAAAAGATGGAGCATTAGTCGTAATTCATGATGAAACAGTTGATCGTACAACGAATGGTAGTGGTTCTATTCAAGACTTAACAGTAGAAGATATTCAAGCATTAGATGCAGGAAGTTGGTTTCATGAGTCGTTTACCGGAGAAAAAATTCCAACATTGGAAGAAGTTTTCCAGTTATTAAAGGAATTGAATTTTAAAGGTGAATTGAATATTGAATTAAAAACGGATCAAATTGAATATGCAGGGATTGTTGAAAAATGTATTGCTTTACAAGAAAGAATGCAACCAAATTTTGCAATTATTTATTCTAGTTTTAATCCGAGAAGCATTATTCAAATGAAACAATTACGACCAAATCAAGAAATTGCTTTTTTATATGAAAGTGTAGAAATGGCAAATTTTGAATTTAAAGAAGTAAATGTTGAAGCAGTTCATCCAGACTATCGCTTATTAAAAGAAGCTTTTGAGATTCATGCACAATATCCAAAACGTGTATGGACAGTGAATCAAGAAGAAGAGATGAACCATTGTTTTGAGCTTCATGTAGAAGCAATTTTTACAGATTATCCACAAAAAGCACTAGAGCTACGTTCAGAAATAAAGGAGTAATATGGTAGAAAAACAAAAAATCATTGTCATTGTTGGACCAACTGGTGTTGGAAAAACAGCTCTTAGTATCGAATTAGCAAAACAATTAAATGGAGAAATTATTAATGGAGATTCCATGCAAGTTTATAAAACTTTAGATATTGGAACAGCTAAAGTGACTCCTGAAGAAGCTCTTGGGATTCCTCACTACTTATTAGATATCTGTGATGTGAAAGAAGAGTATACTGCTAGTGATTTCAAACAAATGGCAAGAAAAGCGATTCAAGAGATTGCCAGTCGTGGAAAGATTCCAATTGTTGTTGGAGGAACTGGACTTTATATTGAAGGCTTATTATTTGATTTTCATTTTAGTGGTGAAGATTCTAACGATCCAACTTACCGACTAGAAAAGGAAAAAGAGTTAGAAGAAATTGGTCCTCAGGCTATGTGGGAGCAATTAAAAGCAGTTGATCCTGTTAGTGCTGAAAATATTCATCCAAATAACACGAGACGAGTTATTCGTGCATTAGAAGTGACACATGCCAGTGGGAAACCATTTTCAACTAATGACCAACAACAAAAAGAAGCTATTTTTGATGCCTATATTATCGGATTATCAACGGATAGAGCAGTCCTTTATGAAAGAATTGATACAAGAGTAGACATGATGATGCAAAATGGTTTAGAAGAAGAAGCTAGACAATTATACGATGTCGTAAAAGGATTAGATGTCCAATCAATTCGAGGAATTGGGTATAAAGAATGGGTGGATTATTTTGAAGGTCAATTATCAAAAGAAGCCACCATTCAAAAAATTCAACAAAACTCTAGACGATATGCCAAACGACAATTAACATGGTTTAGAAACCGATTTGAAGCTGTACATTGGTATGATTTAGTAGAAAATCCTAATACAATTTCGCAAGTTGTTTTAGATTGTCAGCAGTTTTTACTGGGAAGTGAATAAATGGAAAACACAAAAGAAAGAGTAATGATTGTTGCTGTTCAAACAACACAATCAGATGAGCAATTTCAATATGCTTTAGAAGAAATGAAGCAATTAGTCGATACTGCTCAAGGAGAAGTTGTCGTAACCGTTACTCAAAAAAGAGAAACCTATAGTGGTCGTACAATGATTGGAAAAGGGAAAGTAGAAGAAATTAGTCATTTAGTCGATGAATTAGAAATTGATTTAATAGTTTTCTACCAATCTTTAACAGGTTCTCAAACGAAAAATCTAAATGAAACGATTAATGCACGAATTATTGACCGTGTTCAATTAATTTTAGATATTTTTGCGATGCGTGCTCGTTCAAAAGAAGGTAAGCTTCAAGTACAATTGGCCCAATTAAATTATTTATTACCACGTTTGTCGGGACAAGGTACAGCCTTATCGAGACAAGGTGGGGGAATTGGAACAAGAGGACCAGGGGAAACTCAATTAGAAACGGATAAACGTCATATTCGTAAACAAATTTCAGATATTGAAGCGCAATTAGAACAAACGAAGTTACATCGTCAACGTTCAAGAATGAAGAGAAATCGTTCGAATGGTTTTAGAATGGGATTAATTGGCTATACAAATGCTGGAAAATCCACAATTCTAAATCAATTAACAGATGCTGGAACGTATCAGATGGACCAATTGTTCGCAACATTAGATCCATTAACAAGAAAAGTTGATTTAGCTGATCAATATGATGTGACATTAACGGATACAGTTGGATTTATTCAAGATTTACCAACGACTTTAATTCACGCATTTGAGTCAACTTTAGAAGAGAGTGCCGATGTTGATTTACTAGTGCATGTAGTAGATGCTTCGTCTCCGAATTTCTTAATGCATGAAAAAACGGTTCACGAATTAGTTGAGGAATTAGAGATGGAAACTATTCCGATGGTGACGATTTATAATAAATCTGATTTAATTGTTGGAGAATTTCAGCCGAATGCTTATCCTTCGTTAGTGATGTCTGCTGAAAATGCAACAGATATCGAACGATTGATAGAATTTCTTGGAGCTCAAATGAAAGCAGAAATGGACCATTATGAAGAATGGGTAGAAGTTTACGAAGCACAAAAACTTTCACAACTCCAACAAAACACATTAGTAGAAATTTTGGAGTTTAATGAAGAGAAAAACCAATACTATGTAAAAGGCTATCGTAAAAAAGGAATGTAGGATTTAACTTCTATAAGGGCATTTAAAGTAAAAAGAACTTTTCTAAAAGTAGCCAGGACGGCAGCAGCCTCGCTTTGCGAGTCTCATGGCTAAA